>Ga0123353_10000982_pt1 | contig 34972 bp, 26 predicted proteins | sample TergutLab28metaG_3_FD_92763 | JGI IMG/M metagenome (GOLD analysis project Ga0123353, IMG submission 92763) | Labiotermes labralis P3 segment gut microbial communities from Petit-Saut dam, French Guiana - Lab288 P3 | ecosystem: Host-associated > Arthropoda: Insects > Digestive system > Gut ... | reverse complement strand
CAGGAACAAGAACGGCGCGAACAACAGCAAAGAGATCAACAACGCCAACGCCAGGAACAAGAACGGCGCGAACAACAGCAAAGAGATCAACAACGCCAACGCCAGGAGCAAGAACGGCGCGAACAGCAACAAAAAGAACAACAACGTTTAGAACAAGAACGCCGTGAGCAACAACAAAGAGATCAACAACGCAGACGATAACAAAAAAACATAACGTGCCCGGGTGGCGGAATTGGTAGACGCAAGGGACTTAAAATCCCTCGGTCTTTATGGCTGTGCGAGTTCAAGTCTCGCCCCGGGCACCACGAATATCAAGGCTTTTCACGATTTGGCGAAAAGCCTTTTTTGTTGGCTAAAAATCCTTCCCCACACACTTCCCCGACACACTTAAAACACAAAAGCCCGTCTAAGCTAATAGACAGGCTTTTCGCTTTCTATAATGGTCTTCCGTTCTTACCCGAACAGTCCGGCATGTATCCATATGGGTATTGCCGCAGTTAAGGCAAGCATACACGCTATGAAGTACAAAACACCGTACATGCTGAGATGCTTGTTGTTCCACGCTCTTTCACCCGCAATTGACCGACTCATCATGGCCCACATATTTTGATAAGCCATAAAAAAGCAATTTGCCGCCATGACAAATATTACTAGCCACACCAACGGACTGATCTGATACGCTTTTTGTATGTCCGGGAGTATCGGTACCAATATGGCGATTGTCGGAATAAAAAGCGCTACATCAAAAAATCTCCATAAAAACATGAAAATCATAATGCCGAACATAAACAGCCAAGGATTGTCTGCAATAGGAGCAAGAGCCGGTACAACAATTCCGGCAAGCCATTGAGCAATGCCGGTCTCGTTAAAAATTGGCCCGAGTCCGAGTGCAACCGCTATAAAAATAATCAAATCCCAGTTGATACCGGCATTGAAGTCTTTGGGTTCCAAAACGCCGAATAAAAAGAACGCGAACACAGTGGCCAGACACAACACGACGTCCGGCAAGCCGTGTAGGCTGTTGGTAATGAACATAATGAAAACAGTTATGAGAATAATAGCCACGACGATTTCTTGCCAGCTCATTTTTTGAACAGGTGCATCTTTAATGGAGTTAATCGCATCTTTTGAAATCGTTTCTTTTGGCTTCAATACAAGCAGGCTTCCCGCTATTAAGAAGATCGTCGTTAAAATTGTAGGTAGGAACAACAGACTGAACCAACTGTTGAAGGTGATAATTCCTTGAATTTGGGGAATCGTGTTTATCATTCCTTGAATGATCGGTCCCCAAAGTGTGCCGGAAAGCCATCCCGAGCCGGGAAGAATCGCCATCGCAAACGCAGTAAGGAGAATCAATGAATTCCCTTTTGAACCCTTTGCGAGCTTGCATAATTCACAACACTGTACGGCTATCGGAATGAGAATAGCTATCCGAACGGTAATGGAAGGGGTTAAAATACTTAGTATCACCCCGATTAAAACCCATGCAAGCATTAAAGATAGGTATGAAGGCTTAAATAGTTTTATAATCGCCAGGGCGATCCGCTTTCCCAGTCCAGTCTTTTGTAGCGCATAACCCCAAAAAAGCGCAGGAACCAAGATCCAAATCGCCGGCTGTGTGAAGCCGGAAAACACAACTGCCGGCTTAAGACCAAAAGCAAGGGAAAAAAAGGCCAGAAACAGCCCTCCTACAGAATAAGGCAGTTGGAAAGGCTTAAAAATCCAAATACATAGCGTAATCAGAATGCTCCCCAGCATTAATTGAGCAATACCACTCAGATTTGCGGAAAAAGGCTTTATTACCATAATAAGAACCGCAATCAGTACCAAAAGTCCGCATACCAAATAAGACATTCGTGCTTTCTTCATAATCCCACGACCTCCAAAAAGAAAAGTGATAAAAGTAAAAATCTGGGGGAAATTAGAATGATTTTTTCAAGACTTGTTATACTCAGTTTGATTGTTTGTTACAGGAAATTTGAGTGTTTGTTTTCTCAAAATCTCGTAGATTTTTTCTTAGGTCTTTTTATATAATATCATAATAAGTCAAATTAGAAAAATCAGAAACACAATCGTTAGCAAAGAGTCCAACCCTCTTGTTGAATTCTGCATTTTTATGATAAAATTTTAGCATTAGGATTAAGAAAAAGGGGGGTGCATGAAAAAGATTTTTAATTTGTTAATATTGGTTTTTATGCTAACTGCAATTCAAACGGCTGCTTTTGCGTCAGATGATATAGAAAAATATAATTTACCAAAAGAGTACCAAACACCCAAAATACTTATTTACGAGCTGACAGACGATGACAAAGCTATGATGGCATGGGATAAATTTCAAAGAGCATATACCCAATTAAATCTCTCAAATAAACAGACAATTAAAGCCCAAGAAATTTTAATCAAGGGAATGCAAGAAATAAACTCAATACAGTACGATATAAGCGCAAAAGAAGTGCAAATAGAGAGAATAAAACTCACACGACTGGCTCCGGACGCACAAAAAGCGCAAATCGATGCTGTAAATGCAGAAATTAGTGCCTTGAACAAAAAAATCTGTATAGTTTACCACAAAAGCACAGCTGATTTTGAAGCAATACTTACAAAAAAACAATTGGGAAAATATAAAAAATTACCTTAATCATTTTGGGCGTATCTGTCCATTTCTGCGGTATTTAAGAAAAATGTATACGATTAACCGCCTAAAAAAGAAACTAAATCATTTTCAGGCGTTGTTATAGGTTTTATTTTGAATTTTTCAACCAAAATGTTTAAAACATTTGACGAAACAAACGCAGGCAAAGTCGGACCTAGGCGTATATTTTCAATACCCAAGTATAAAAGTGTTAGTAAAATACACACCGCTTTTTGTTCATACCAAGACAGTATAAAGGATAGCGGCAACTCATTAACTGAACAGTTAAACGCCTTAGACAGTTCAACTGCGACTTTTATAGCAGAATAAGCATCGTTACACTGCCCCATATCAAGCAAGCGTGGAATTCCACCGATATCACCCAAATCAAGGTCATTAAAACGATATTTTCCGCAAGCCAGCGTTAAAACGAGCGTATCTTTCGGAGTCTGTTTTACAAATTCGGTGTAATAGTTGCGCCCGGATTTTGCGCCGTCACATCCTCCAACCAAGAAAATGTGTTTCAAAGCTCCTGATTTTACGGCTTCAATTACTTTGTCCGCAACGGATAAAACAGTATTGTGTCCAAAGCCTGTTGTTAAAACACCACCGCCATTTATTCCGGTCATTTTTTGAGTTTCTTTGTAGCCGCCAAGCTCCAACGCTCTTTGAATTACAGGTGTGAAATCTTTTTTGTCATCAATATGTAACAAATCAGGATAATCTACCACTGAGGTTGTAAAAACTCTGTCTTTGTAGATGTCTTTAACAGGCATAATGCAGTTTGTAGTGAATAAAAATGCAGCAGGCACATTGTCAAATTCCTTCTGTTGATTTTGCCAAGCTGTGCCAAAATTCCCTTTCAAATGAGAATATTTCTTAAGCTCCGGATATGCTTGGGCAGGCAGCATTTCGCCGTGTGTATATATGTTTATATCCTTGTCTTTTGTTTGTTCCAAAAGCAACGCCAAGTCATGCAAATCGTGTCCTGAAACGACAATGAACGGACCCGATTTGATATTTGTTGAAACTTGTGTTGGTACAGGGTTTCCATAAGTTTCTGTGTTAGCTTTATCTAGCATTTCCATAACCTTCAAGTTTATTTCGCCTGTTTTAAACACAAGCGGTAAAAGTTCATCTTGACCTGAGTTTTTTGAAATACCTTGAAGCGCTTCATAGAAAAAACTATTGATATCTTTATCTTCATAGCCCAAAACCCGTGCATGATGTGCGTAGGCGGCAATACCTTTAAGAGCAAATAAAATCAAAGATTTTAAACTTCTCAAATCCTCATCGCATTCCCAAACGTTTTTTATATCAAACCCAGAAGGTTGTTTTATAAACGATTGTATTTTATTTATATAATCTTGAATGCTTTTATTGTTGAAGTTTACATTTGTAATCGTCACAAAAAGCCCGTTAATGATAACTTTTGTAATCTCATCGTTTTTCTCGTTTGCATTTGCAAGTTCAATAATTTTTGAGGTAAGTTCATCTTGTAAATTCGCCGTGTCGGCTTGTTTGCCACAAACACCTTGAATGATGCAACCTTTACCTTGAGCCGCCTGCTCACATTGAAAACAAAACATAGACATATCTTTTTTTCCTTTCTTATATTAATTTCCTATATTTTTTTAAAATCTGATATCTTTTTGCCTTTTAAATAATTGTAAAAATCCTTGCTTGCCCTTTTTAAAAAATCACCCATTATACAGTCCGAGCAATTTGAAACTCTTGCAGGAAATAAACAAGAAGAAGGCTCCACTTTTCCTTCAATAGCTTCGTATATTTCTAAAAAAGTTGCTTCCGTCTTATCCGATAATATTTTAAATCCACCCTTGGGTCCTTTTATCGATTTTAAGAAACCTGTCTTAACGAGTCTTTGCAGAACCTTTGAAAGATGGTGTTCCGATATTTCAAATTGCTCGGAAATCGGTTTTAAAGAAACAAATTCTCCGTCTTGATTTGAAATATAAATCATTGAATGCAAAGCAATCGCTGTCGCTTCAGATATTTTAAACATGATTTTTCCTTTATTTATTAAATTAGCATATTAGTACTATAATACCAATATAATTTAATGTCAAGTGCATAGATATAAATAATCAATAAAAACACCCATTAAATAATATCAACTTTTTGAATATCCCAAAAAAGTTTGTTATTATTAAGTTTTTTGGAAAAAATTTCCGACTTCTCGGGCGAGTTGAAATCCAAACACGGCGGGCAATACAGGCATAATTCTTGAACAGACTGAAATTCTAAAAATCCCTGTCATATAATATTGGGAATGAAATAAAAATGGCGGAGAGGGAGGGATTCGAACCCTCGGTACGGGATTAGCGCACACACGATTTCCAGTCGTGCTCCTTCAGCCGGACTCGGACACCTCTCCAAAGTATAAGACGCTGTAATTTACGGATTATCAATACGCCTGTCAACAGAAATTATATTCCTCGCAATTTCCTGGCTTCCCCTATTCGAATTGTTACATGCTGTGCATCAAAATATTCAATTAAAGGAACCATAAACTTTCGAGAAACGTTTGTTAAATCTTTAAATTCAGGCATTGTAATTGTCGTATGTTCTTTTAAAAATTCAACTAAAATATTTTTTAATGTATCGATCGCATCATATGAAAAATATAAATCGTCTTTTACACGAACAATTTCTTTCGTTTCAGTTAATGTCCGCAATATATCTTTCAATTCGCTTGTTTTAATAGATAATTCTGCTTCTATTTCTTTTACAGTTGGCGGCATTAATTTAGCTTCGTTAAGACGAACTTTTAATTTTTCCCGTAATCCTTCTAAATCCACGCCCAAACTAATTTCATGAGAAAAGAGTTTTACCAGATCTTCCTGCTGTTTAATTTTTTCTTCTTTAATTAAAGAATTTATTAAAAGAGTAAACACCTTAGAAGACAATACAGGTACGATTTGAGATCGTATTTCTTCTTTACCCATACCTGATTTAAGAGGATTTTTACGATGATATGATTCTAACAATTGAAGAACTTTTTCTTTTAATTGATTTAGGCAGAGACTAGAAATATACCGTCGTTCATCTCGATCAATTAATACCAAAGACTTTGAAGACAGCACATCCTTTAGTACATCTTCTAATTTTTTGCCGGAAAGGCCTGTTACTACCTGTAACTCCATAAATGTAATACCTTCGATTCCGGCGAAAAAAGTTTGCAATTCTACCAGTTCAGCATCGCTGGCATTTTCAAGCTTAGAAAAGGTTTCAATTACCTCTTGATGAAATCGTTTATGTTTTGCCGCCAATGGATTTAAAATACTACCACCACCAATGGTGCGAATCGGGGAATAACTTCTGAGAACAAAACGATCTTTTTGAACCAGACACACAGGTTCTTCAAGGCGAATTTGTGTAAAAGCACGATCCCCGGGAGAAATTTCATCCCGATCGAGCAAAATTAAATTACCTAAAATTTCACTTGTACCCGTGTGAAAACGAACACGTGCCCGATTTTTTAATGGTTTATCATTTCCAGAAAGATATAAAAAATCCAAATCAATCATAAAAGAAGAAAATAACGTGCCCTGCTGGCACAAGATCTCTCCTTTTTGAACTGATTCCTTTTCCAAGCCCTGAAAGTTTATCGCTGTTCGCATACCGGCATGGGCTTCCTCCAACATTTCGCCATGAGCTTGAATACCTCGTACTTTTGATTGAATTCCAGAAGGACAAATAGAAATAGCATCCCCCACACGTACCTTGCCTGAAATTAATGTACCGGTAATAACCGTGCCAAAACCTTTAATGGTAAATACACGATCGATCGGCAAACGAAATAACGTACTTATATTTTTTTCAGAAATTTTTTCGGTCAGAACATCTAATGTGTCAATTAGATCTTCCAGACCAATACGCATGGTAGAAGAAACCGGCACAATGGGTGCTTCTTCTAAAAAAGTTCCCTTTACATATGCTTTAATATCCTCGGTAATTAGTGTTAACCATTCCTCATCAACCATATCAATTTTAGTTAACACCACAAGACCATGACGAATTCCCAATAAAGTACAAATTTCCATATGTTCCCGGGTTTGGGGCATTACGCCTTCATCCGCCGCGATAACAAGTGTTACAAAATCAATACCGGTTGCCCCAGCCACCATATTTTTTACAAATTTTTCATGCCCAGGCACATCTACAACACCTAAATGGCGACCGCTGGGCAATGTCATTTCGGCAAATCCAAGTTCGATAGTTATTCCTCGGGCTTGCTCTTCTTTCAAACGATCGGTATTCGTTCCAGTGAGAGCCCGAACCAAACTTGTTTTCCCATGATCAATATGGCCAGCAGTTCCCCAAATAAACTGTTTCACTTATAGCTCCTGTTTTTCTTTTCGGCGATTTTTAAAATATTCAGACACATACGCAAATCCCATCAAAATTATCCAAAGTCCTGCCATGTATTGAACACCAGATTCCGGTCGAAAAAATTTTACCAAAATAAAAGAAAAAATAGCTGCCAATACCGCACGAATTATAAAAATAAAAGCCTTGTCCTGCATTGAAGATCTCCTTATAAAGTTAAATTGTTTCTTTTTTTTATCACAGCAAACTGTATCATCACAACTTAAAACTCAGTATCAACACATAAAATCTACTTGCGCTGAAGTCGTCTTTTGTGATAGATAATGCCTCTATTTCGTGGTGGGAGTAGCTCAGTCGGTAGAGCACCAGGTTGTGGCCCTGGTGGCCGCGGGTTCAAGTCCCGTCTCTCACCCCATTCAAACCAAGGCTCTTCTAGCAACCCAGAGGAGCCTTTTTCTGTACAAGGCATGAATTTTTTTATGTTATTTCTTGACAAGAAAAAAAAGAGGTGTAAAATGGTTTCAAAAGTCAAGCTTGTGTGAAACGTAATAAAAAACAGCAATTACAAAGAATCTTTACCATAAAACCTCAAGAAGGAGGAATAAAATGAGAAAATGGCTCATCGCTTTAGGTTTAACCGCAATACTGGCTACACCAGGCATTGCTATGGCAGCAGCAGCCGATCCTGATTTGTCTGGATTTTATGTGGCGCCAAAATTTGTATACTCATATCAAACGGCAGGAACAGTTGACATCTCGGTATACTCTGATTCTATGGATTCTATAGACGGATCAAAGAAGAGTGCTTACGGTGGCGCTTTAGCTATCGGATATGACTGGAAGCCAAGGTTTTGCACCCCTATTCGTACAGAGATTGAAGGTGCCTTTCGTACAGCGGCAAAAAGAGACTTTGAAGCCCAACGTGAAACCATTGCTACACATAAACGTCAGGTATCAACCATTTTTGCAAATGTTTATTGGGATCTTGATTTTCTAGGTGAAGGAAAATCCCCGCTTGTTCCTTATATCGGAGCAGGTATAGGTGTGGCGTTTATAAATTCAAAACTAGATACAAGCCGTTACGACAATGTAGATTTTTCTACGACTCAAACAAACTTCGCATGGAACGTGGGTGCCGGGATTGCTTATAAATTCACCAAAAATATTGCTCTGGATGTCGGATATCGGTACGCTCAATTTGGAGATGCAAAACTAAAATTTCCTCCAACACCAATAGAGGCGAAACATAAAGTAAGTGCGCATGAAGTAATGGCTGGACTTCGTTTTACATTCTAGCTTTTTATTTTATAAAATTCGCAAAAGGCTCTTCCGGAACTTCGGAAGAGCCTTTTTTTTATATTAAATTAGTTTATTTCATATACTTGTATGATTTAATCAATCAAAAGGAATCCGTATCTTGCAATTTGAACAAATATGCTTATAGTATCTTTCATGATGAAAGAACGTAATTCTGAGCATAAACAAGCACCCAATCCAAAAGAACTGGAAAAAGAGCTGACCGAGTTTTTAAGTCAGCGATTTGGAGGAAACGTTCAGTTGGTTTCCCCTCTTTCTCTTCAATCGGAAGCAGAAATCGACGGAGAAAAAGAATCTCCTCGTTTAAAAGAAGATTCTTTAAAAATTGATTTTGACCTTCGCCCGGAAGAACTAATTGCCTATTTGGATCGCTTTATCACTCGCCAAAGTACTGCCAAGGCAGTACTCGCCACAAAAATCTGCACCCATTTTAATCGAATTCGCCGTATGCGCGAAAACCCTTCGGAAGTGTTAGATTTGACCGGCAGCATTAAAAATAATGTGCTGATGCTAGGACCGACCGGCGTGGGCAAAACCTATATGATTAAGCTCATTGCCAAAAAACTAGCTGTACCATTTGTTAAAGGCGATGCCACCAAGTTTAGTGAAACTGGTTATGTAGGTGCGGATGTAGAAGATCTTGTGCGTGATTTGGTAAAAGAAGCCGACGGGAATATTGAACTTGCGCAATACGGTATTATCTATGTTGATGAAATTGATAAAATCGCTTCAACAAAAAATTACGGCGGAATGGACGTATCTCGCACAGGTGTTCAACGAGCCTTGTTAAAGCCCATGGAAGAAACAAATGTAAATTTGAAGGTTCCTCACGATCCGGCTTCTATGATGCAAGAAATGATGCGTCTGCAAAAACAAGGAACTAACGCAAAACCACAAATGGTAAACACCAAAAACATTTTATTTATTACAAGCGGCGCTTTTGCAGAGCTTCCTGAAATTATTTCTAAACGTGTTTCTAAAAAAGGCATTGGCTTTGGAGCAACGTTATCTTCCGAAGCCAAAACAGATTCTCTTTTAACGCAAGTTAAAACGGAAGATTTAACTACGTTCGGATTCGAATCTGAATTTGTAGGTCGACTGCCGGTTCGAGCCGTATTTGAGCATTTAACTGAAGAAGATTTATATGAAATTTTAGCAAATCCGAACAACTCGATTTTATTAGGTAAAAAATTAGATTTTAGGTCTTATGGTATCCATATTTGTTTTCAAGAGAAAGCACTTCGATATTTGGCAAATCAGGCAAGTAAAGAAAACACAGGCGCTCGTGGTTTGGTGAGTGCTGTGGAAGAGTCTTTACTTGTCTTTGAAACAAAACTTCCTTCTACGGACATTCAATTCTTCCCTATTACGCTAGATGCTGTAAAAAATCCAAAAGAAGAATTGGAAAAAATCTTACAAGAAACCAGTGGTTCTTTATATCGCCGATTTGAAAAATTACGCAAGACAGAAGAAGAACGGATTTTAACTTATCTCAAAACTCATCTGTATACCTTAGGCGATCGATTGGATTCAACACAAGTGGAACCGTATATGTCGCTTATAGCAGCCTTATATACTCACATTCCGATAGATATCCCAACAGCAGTGGAGCGAGTGTTACACTTAAAAGCAGAATTAATTCGTATTGAACAAAATTTTGAAAAGGAACAAGGACTGCAGATATCCTTTAACAATTCAAGCCTTTTATACATTCTAACAGAGGTTAATTATCAAGGAATTTCTCTTGAGGAATTCTTCTCAGGTCTGCTATATACATTAGAGCTAGGACTGAATCTGGTAAAAGAAAAAACCGGTCAGGTATTTTTTACCATTGATGAAACGGCCCTTAAGGATCCTGACGCCTATATCGGCGCCCTTATGTATCCCGCAACATAATTATTTTGTTCACTTGAAAGGATTTTTCCATGATCGGCATTTCCAAGCTATATTGTGGAACTGTAGAGTCATCAGATGTATTGCGGTACAATAGATCTTCTCAAAAGCTACCTTCCCATCTCTTGCAATTTTCAGAAGACAAAAAACCTGTTGTGGTATGGAATATGACCCAGCGGTGCAATCTAAAATGTGTGCATTGTTATGCACATGCTACTGAAAAAGCCGGGAAAGATGAACTCACTACAAATGAAGCCAAAACCATGATTGATGATTTAGCCATATTTGGAGCACCGGTACTTCTTTTTTCAGGCGGCGAACCTTTTATGCGAAAAGATCTTTTCGAACTTGCAAATTACGCTGTTTCTAAAGGTATGAGAACCGTAATTTCCACCAATGGCACACTCATTACGCCAGAAAAAGCAAACGACCTAAAAAAAATCGGGCTTTCCTACATTGGTATTAGTTTAGATGGTATGGAAAAGACCAATGATTATTTTCGAGGTATAAATGGCGCATTTCATAAGGCTTTGGAGGGAATTGAAAACTGCAAAAATGCAGGTATTAAAGTAGGTTTGCGATTTACAATTAATAAACAAAATGTAAAAGAACTTTCAGATATCTTTCATTTGCTGGAAGAAAGAGAGATTCCCCGAGTTTGCTTTTATCATTTGGTGTACACAGGCCGTGGTAGTGAAATAATCGAAGAAGATTTAAATCATGAAGAAACACGAAAGGCGGTAGACTTAATTATTGATCATACTTGGGATCTTCATCAACGAGGAAAAACAAAAGAAGTTTTAACGGTAGATAATCACGCTGATGGTCCCTATTTATACTTACGCTTGCTAAAAGAAAATCCTCAGCGGGCGCAAGAAGTTTTAAAATTACTTCAGATGAATCAAGGCAATAGCACAGGTCAAGGCATTGGGTGTATAAGCTGGGATGGTCAAGTGCATGCGGATCAATTCTGGCGAAATCATTCTTTTGGAAATGTTCGTAAAACTCCATTTTCAGAAATTTGGTCAAACCCAAAAGATCCGCTATTGCAAAAACTAAAAGAAAAGAAAAAACATCTTGTTGGACGTTGTACGACCTGTCGCTGGCTTGATATTTGCGGAGGTAATTTCCGAGCTCGTGCAGAAGCAATGAACGATATCTGGGGTCCGGATCCGGCCTGTTATTTAACTGATGAGGAAATTAGGTCTGTATAATCGATAACTTTAATTTGTTGGAGGACTCTTATGTTGTTTCCTGCCTACCGTTCTCGACGTTTACGTCAAAATGAACTTTTTCGAAAGCTAATTCGAGAAACAACTCTTTCTCTAAATGATTTGGTAATGCCTTTATTTGTAGTAGAAGGCAAAAATATAAAAGAGCCGATTTCTTCTATGCCGGGGCAATATCATTTTTCAGTAGATCGCATTGTCGAAGAAGCACAACAAATTAAAAATTCAGGCATTCCTGCCGTTATTCTCTTTGGCATTCCTGCAAAAAAAGATGCCCTGGCAACCTCTGCATACATAAAAGATGGAGTTGTTCAACGAGCAATTACTGAAATTAAAAAAAAGGTGCCAGGTTTATTGGTATTTACTGACGTTTGTATGTGTCAATATACGGATCATGGTCATTGTGGAGTTATATCAGGAAATACGATCGAAAATGATGTATCTATCGAAATTATTGCAAAAATCGCGCTTTCTCATGCTACGGCAGGAGCAGACCTGGTAGCCCCTTCTGATATGATGGATGGTCGAGTGGGAGAAATTCGAGATATTTTAGACGAAGCTGGTTTTGAAAACATTCCAATTATGTCTTACGCGGCCAAATACTGTTCTAGTTTCTATGGTCCGTTTAGGGGTGCTGTGGATTCAAGCCCTAGCTTTGGAGACCGAAAAACATATCAAATGGATCCGGCCAATGTTCAAGAAGCTATTCGGGAGGCTACCATGGATGTAGAAGAAGGAGCAGACATTATCATGGTAAAGCCGGCACTCGCTTATTTAGATGTAATTTCTCGATTAAAAGATGAAATTGACCTGCCCATTGCGGCATATAGCGTGAGTGGAGAATATGCCATGATAAAAGCCGCTGAAAAAATGGGATGGCTAGATGGCGATAAAGCAATAATGGAAACGTTACTTTCTATGAAACGTGCTGGTGCAGATATTTTGATTACATATTTTGCAATGGATGCAGCAAAAATTTTACAAGGAAACAAATAAAAATGTCTCTTCCTCCGAAAGAAATTCTTTCGCAATTAGAGTCGGACAAATCGAAAAAAGATTTTCCTGTCGGACGCTGTTTTGGACATGGACGTGGAAACAACAAAGGTTATAAACCTTCTTCTTCATTTGGAGAAAACGAAACAGATCGACAAGAAGTGATGCCTGACGCAAAAACGTTGCCTGGGAAATTATGGAAAATGGATTCCGGGCGTGGTCGCTTATGGCATGGTACAAAACCTGTTTCTCCAGCAAATAGTTATGGAAACCGAGCTATGCCTCCTTCTAAAATATCTCAGCGACATGCCATGAAATCAAATCGAGACAAATTACGTTTGGTTGCTTGGGAAATAACTCGTAACTGCAACTTATCTTGTGTGCATTGTCGCGCTTCAGCTACCAATGGCCCACATGACGGAGAGTTGGATACGAACGATGCTTTTCGTCTATTAGACGAAATCGCTGAACTAGGGCAACCTATTGTTATTCTCACTGGTGGTGAGCCAATGATGAGAAAAGATCTTTTCGAAATCGCCTCCTACGGAACTCAAAAAGGCCTTAAAATGGTGATGTCACCAAACGGCACCCTCATCACTCCTGAAACAGCCCAAAAAATGAAAACTACGGGTATTCATCGCATTAGCGTAAGTATTGACGGTCCAAACAAAGAAAGTCATGATCAATTCCGAGGGGTGCCTGGTGCTTTTGAGGGTGCTTTAAAAGGAATTTCGTATGTAAAGACCGCTGGTATTGAATTTCAAATTAACACGACTATTACACAGACAAATCTAGCCCAAATTCCTCAAATTCAAAAAATGGCTGAAGATATAGGTGCTGTAGCGCACCATATTTTTCTCTTGGTTCCTACTGGCCGAGGAAAATACATTCAAAACTCAGAAATTACCGCAAAAGAATATGAGGAAACTTTAAACTGGTTCTATGCACAAAAAGATAAAACAATGCTTCAGCTAAAAGTCACTTGCGCACCCCATTATTATCGAATTTTGCGACAGCGGGCAAAAGAAGATCAAAAAAAAGTAGATTTCGATACCTATGGATTAGATGCCGTCACTCGAGGTTGTTTGGGAGGAAGTGGATTTTGTTTTATCTCTCACCGAGGCCAGGTTCAACCCTGCGGATTTTTAAACACGAACTGTGGGAATATAACTCAAGCGTCCTTTGTGGATATTTGGCAAAATTCTTCCATTTTCCAAGAATTAAGAAATCCAGACTTACTGAAAGGAAAGTGCGGAAAATGTCAATATCGCCAAGTTTGTGGCGGATGTCGCGCACGTGCTTTTGAAGCAACGGGAGATTATCTAGCAGAAGAACCATTATGTAGCCATCAACCTTAAGCGTTTATTTTTTAAGAACGAAGTGCTTCTTTTCCCATCGCATTTAACAACAACGTAATTGGACGATCTTGAATACGATCTACACAAAAACAAACTGGATCCGGCCGACGATATGAATCATATCCCGGTTTCGCACAAAGCCATTCTTCTCGTATTTGTTTGTAACACGCTAACGCTGCAGAATCGACTTCTACTAGGCTTTTTTCTAATACCAAGGCTAGTTTCCCTTTTCGCTCTTCCAGTCGCATTAAAGGCGCAATTGGAACTCCGACAGGAGACCATTCTGTAAACGGTTTTTCCAAATGCTGAATAGCTGCCATTTGCCCTGTGACCCCATTTGCCACCAAGCCAAAAACCGTCTTCCCTAAATTATACGTATATATACAATCAAATGGAGTAGGATCTGCACCTCGGCCATCGTACCCATAAAAATGCATGATAGATTGAAATTTAGGTAAGCCGACAGAAAGAAGTTTTTTCATGATTGATGTCATTTGAGGAGTTTCTTGATACAGATATGTGTTTTTCAACACCGTTTGAAGTGTTTTTAATGAATGGATATTTGGTCTTAGCAATAAAAACTCGCTAGGATACGCATTGAATAAAATAGGTCCGAAAGTATCTGCATCGAAGCCATCATTGACCATGATTTTATGATAGGTCTCCATCGTGATGCCCAACCGATATGTTCCTTCTTCTAATAGGACTTTCAGATGATCTTTCACCATATCAATAATAATTCTTTCTGTATTCACCAATGAAAATTGGAAATTTCCATGACTATCCCGTTCCGTTAGAAGGCCTTCTTGAAAATATTCCGGCACATCATTTAACCAGTCATCATCTCGAGGACCCCACAAAGGGATTTGATTTGTTTCGCGAGAAGTTCGTGCCAGTTTGCGCAAATATTCTAATTTATCTTCTAGCGTTTTAAATGTAGTATGAAAATCCACATCATATGTTCGGTTATATTCTCCAATAATGGCACCAAGCTTTACAATAAACACTTGAATTTCATTGATAAATTCCAATAATCCTTCCGGGATAATAATTACACCATAATTTTTCCCTACGGCAGCACGCTTTACAATACCTTCACAAATTACTCGAGAAAGATGGCGCAATGTAATTCCATAGGCATAGTAATCTGGACCATTCTCTTTATTTTCTTGTAATCTCTTCTTATCTACATAATCAGCCAGTTCTTCTCCAATGAACGTCATATTTGCATGAGTTTGCAGCCCCACTTCTAGTGCTAAATGACTGGCAACTCGACCCATAACTTTACAAATATGCCAATATTTAGCAGCACTTGCTGAATCCACACATAAATTACTAATATCCGAAGCAAAAGAACGTGCTGCGGTATCAAATCCAAACGAAATACCACACAAAACATTGCCATGAGAATCACGAATTTGCAGGTCTCCATCAATCGTTTTAGGCACTCCGATCACTTGAATCCCATCTTTATAAAAAGCTTGCGCTAAAAACGCCGCATTGGTGTTAGAATCATCTCCCCCTACAATTACCAATGCATCTAAATTACGTGCTTTACAAGTAGCTCGGCAAGCCTCTATTTTCTCCATTGTATCCATTTTAGCACGACTGGTACGAATCATGGTAAATCCACCCATATTACGAAACCGATCAACTTTTTCCTGAGTAATTTCAAATGCCGTATTTGAAATTACTCCATCCGGCCCCATCCAAAAACCAATTACTTGATTTTCTGGATTCGCTGCCTTTGCTGCCTCATAAAGACCAGCAATTACGTTATGTCCTCCGGGAGCAGGACCACCCGAAAAAACAATTCCAATATTTCTTTTTTTGCGATACTGCGCAACATCTGCTGGTTCTGAAGTCGCTAAAAGTCGGGAGACTTGCCCATGAATTAAGTCCGGCAATTCTTTTTGGGCTGTACGATCTATATCAAAAGAAAAGGCGGAATCCGCTTTAATGGCTACTGCATCTTTTCCAAATACAACACAGCTGGGTGCTCGATAGGTTTTACGAGTATTTATTTCTTCGTTATCTTCCGATAACAAACTGAAAATAATATCTTTTTTAGATTTCAGCGTACTCATCAAAACCTCCTTTAAACAAATATGACTTTTTTAGGAGCATATCATGCAATTCTCTACCTTTCAAGCGTTGCATATATGCTTCAGATAAGGCCTTTAGCAAGAATGAAAGGTTCAGGGCTTTTACTTTACTTTTTGCCTTTTTTTCAGTATAATTTGTTTATTTTGATATATTTGGGTTTATTTGTAGAAAGTATCATATGCGCTTAAAAAAAGTAGATATTTCTGGATTTAAGTCTTTCTCCGATAAAACGTCCATTACTTTCCCAGAAGGCATTACAGCCATTGTTGGTCCAAACGGATGTGGCAAAAGTAATATTGTGGATGCAATGCGATGGGTAATGGGAGAACAAAGCCTCAAGCAGCTTCGAGGAAAAAATATAGAAGATATTATTTTTGCGGGCTCCATCAATAAATCTCCAGTCAATTTAGCTGAAGTTTCTTTTTTGCTATCAAATGAAAATGGTAAAGCTCCCGCTCATCTGGCTGATTTTACTGAAATTGAAATTACACGACGGATCTATCGTTCTGGAGAAAGTGCTTATTTAATCAATCGGCAACCATGCCGTTTAAAGGATGTTCAAGAATTATTTGCAACTAGCGGCATGGGAAGCCGATCATATTCTGTTGTTCAACAAGGAAATATTGGTGCCATTACGGATGCAGATCCTTTAGAGCGTCGTGTCTTCATCGAAGAGGCCGCAGGTGTTCTTTTATATAAAGCTAGAAAAAAAGAAGCCTTGCGAAAAATTGAACACACACAGCAAAATTTAGATCGTTTACGAGATATCATCTCAGAAATAGATCGTCAGCGAACCTCTTTAAAAAAACAAGTAAAAGCGGCTGAAAAATTTAAATACCTTCAATCGGCAATTCGAGAATTAGATATTCGAATCCAAAAAGAAACCCTTTCTGAATACCAAACACAATTTGATCACACCCAAAAACTTCTCATAGAGGTTCAAGATACTGATACTGCTCACAGCTCTGCATTACAACAATTAGATGCAGAACTTGAAAACATACAGGTACGCCGAACAGAACGAAATATTCAATTATCAGAACACAAAAATTCGCAATTTGAATTACAACGAAAAATTGATCGCTCTGAAACAGAGTTTTCACATATCACAAAAGAAATAGAACGCCTTCAGATAGAATTAAAAGAGGGGGCTGATTTAAAAACGCAATTGAATGAAAAACATTCAAACACTATAGCCCAATTAGAACTATTGAAGAATAAGGAAACAGAACTCTCGCAAGAATTTATTGTGGCTTCTGAAAAAGTAGAAAATAAAAATAAATTTTTATTGGAACTTTCTCAAGAACTTCAAGCCAACCAAACTCTTTCAGAACAAATGAGACAACAATATACTGAGCTGATTCGAAAAGAAGCTCAAATTCAAAACAATCAGCAAAATCGGTCTAGCCAAAAAGAATCTTTAAAACGGCGTTCAAAAAAAAATGAAGAAGAGCTTTTATTAGCAGAAAAAGAAGTTCAAAAAGTTATTGCTGAAGAAGAAAAAGTTGCCCAAAAATATGACGATATCTCTAAACAAATAACTATACTTACAAGCCAACTAGAAACGCTGGGAAAAGAAGTTGATGAAAAGAATAAACGCTTATCAGAACTTGTTGCTACAGCTCAAAAACTTGACTTGGATGTAAAAGCATTACGTACACATTATAATACGCTAAAGAAATTAGAAGACAGCTATGAAGGATATCAAAAAGGTACGAAAACAGCTTTAGAGATAAGTCAGCGGCTTGGTATTGATTCTTTAGGTATTGTGGCGGACTTTCTTCAGCCGGAAGAAGGATATGAACGAGCTATTGAAGCTTCTGTAGGTCATTTATTGCAATATGTAATTGTACCTTCCTCTCAAAATGCATCTGATATTGTAAATGATTTGTTCCATTCGAAAAAAGGACGTACGGGGCTTGTTGTTCAAGAAAAGATTGTCGCTGCACATACATCACTGCCTGCTGATATTCCAGCAACACAACGATTAATTTCTCATATTTCAGTATCTCCAGAGTATCGCTCCCTAATCGAATCTCTTCTAGGACATATTGTTGTTGTAGAAGATATCTCGGAAGCGACACGGCTTCATAAAATAACACCAAGTTTATACATCGTTACCAAAACAGGTTTTTTCATGCCAGGCACAGGCATTCTCATCGGCGGAGGAGATGATTCCCCGGGAGGGGTTTTATTTCGCAAACAAGAACTAAAACAACTTCAAAAAGAATTGACTCATCTGGAAGCCCAGCATGAAATCGCAATAAAAGAAAAAGATTCTTTTGCAGAAGAAGTTCGTTCATACGAAACAAATTTCCAACATCTTTCAGCCAATAAAATAGATAAAACTCAAAAACAAATGGATATAGATCGTCAGCTATATCGTTTGAGAGAAGATGTAAGGCAAGCGAAACGACAGCAAGAAATGCTTAGGGAAACAAAAGAAGCTTTAAAACAAGAAGAAGTGCACATTGTTTCCTCATTAGATACTCATGAGGGAGAAATTCTTCAAATCCAGACACAAATTAATGAATTGAAAGAAAAAATCGCCCAACAGACACAGCTTATTTCTCAAGCAACTCAAAAAATTGAAGAACATAAAGGCGAACAAACTTATTATAAAATTCGAGAGACAGAATTAAAAGCACAATTGGATAATACTAAACAATCTCACACACAACTAAATAATTTTTTGTTCGACACTAAAGATCGTCAATTTCAATTAAAAGAAGATCTTGATGAAAAAACCAACAAAATTCAAAATCTTCAAGCATTGTTGGCTGAAAATCGAGAACTGCTTGAAAAATCTTATACAGAATTAAAAACATCTGAAGAAACCATTTCAGAAATAACAGAAAAATATCAAGAAATTGAAAACAACTTACAAGAAGGCTCTCAAAAAATTTCATTGTTACGAGAAGTTCGCCAGAAAACGCAAGAAAAAATTAGAGAACTTGAATTAGAACAGGCCCAACGACAATTTATGTTAGACAATATTCATTCTACTATTTTTGAAAAGTATCAAGACTCACTGGAAGATCTTTGGATCCACATTTCCGAAAAACCTTTATTCGATGCCTCTTTATCTAAAGAAATATTTACGGAAAAATTAATGCGGCATAAAAAGCATCTTGAACGTATTGGAGCGGTAAATCTAGCCGCCATGCAAGAATTTGAAGAAGCGAATAAACGTTATGGCTTTTTAAATGAACAATTAGAAGACATGACAGAATCCCTTGAAAATCTTCAAAAATTGGTTCGAAAAATTAATCGCATTACTCAAGAAAGATTTATGGAAATGTTTCATTTGATCAATCAAAAATTTTCCGAAGTATTTTCTCGTCTTTTTTCTGGCGGTAGCGCTCAACTTCTCCTTACAGAACCCGATAAACCCCTAGAAACTGGTGTGGAGCTTATGATTTCCCCTCCCGGCAAAAAAGTAAGTCGTTTAAGCCTATTGTCTGGAGGAGAAAAAGCACTTTCTGCTATCGCGTTTATTTTTTCAATTTTTCTTCTACAGCCGACAGGTTTTTGCATTATGGATGAAATTGATGCGTCATTGGATGATGTAAATGTTGCCCGTTTTAATGAATTGTTACAAATCATCGGAGAACATTCTCAAATCATTATGATTACGCATAACAAACGAAGCATGGAATTCTCAGACATGCTTGTTGGCGTCACTATGGAACAAAAAGGAATTTCTAAAATTGTATCGGTTCAACTGAAACAACCTGAACCCACTTTTACTGAAATGATCAAAACTGCCTAATATAGTAAAAAACATATGCCATTATTTTCATTTCGAAAAAAAGAAGAAATGTCTGTGAAAGCTTCTTTCGATTCTTCTGCCTCAATTAAAGATGAAGTTTCTATAAGCCCTTTTTCTCGTTTAAAAACGGGTTTACAAAAAACAAGACAAGCCTTTTCAACAAATCTTGAAACTATTTTTTCAACTTATACTGCTGTAGATAACGCTCTTCTAGAGGAAATTGAAACTCTTTTAATTACGTCTGATATAGGATTTAAAATTACATCTCAGTTAATGGAAAGCCTAATTCAAAACAAAGGCAATTTAAAAACAACCGAAGATGTAAAAACATTTTTAAAAAAAGAATTGTTAGTTTTTTTAAAAACCGTTCCTCATAATCCTGTTCAAAACATATTAAAGCCTCATGTAGTTATAGTATTAGGTGTAAATGGAGCAGGAAAAACAACTACATTAGGGAAATTGGCCAAGCGGTTTTCAAATGAAGGGAAAAGTGTTTTAATTTCCGCTGCAGATACTTTTCGAGCAGCAGCTCCAGAACAATTAGCTATTTGGGCAAATCGAGCAAACGCACAATTGGTTCGTTCCCACGAAAATGCAGACCCTTCCTCAGTTGTTTTTAACAGTATAGAAGCGGCCATTTCTAGAGGTACTGATATTGTTCTAATCGATACTGCAGGTCGTCTTCATACGAAAAAAAATCTAATGGAAGAATTAAAAAAAATTAAACGAACCATTTCTAAACAACTGCCAGATGCGCCACATGAAACACTTCTTGTATTAGATGGGACAACCGGCCAAAATGCTGTTTCACAAGCAATGCTATTTCATAAAGAAATTGGTGTTACTGGACTGATTGTTACAAAGCTAGATGGCACAGCAAAGGGAGGAATTGTATTTAGTATTGCCCAGCAATTGAAGTTGCCTTTGAAATACATCGGAATTGGCGAACAAGTTGAAGATCTGCAAGATTTTGTGGCAGAAGATTTTGTAGAAGCTTTCGTGTAAAATTAATTTTCTTCGATTAGTTTTTGATATTCCATCTCAGTTAAAATAGTAACTCCTAGCTTAGTTGCTTTTGTTAATTTTGTCGCCCCTACATTTTCTCCACACACCAAATAATTTGTTTTACTAGAAATGGCCTTTTGAATTTTTGCACCCATTAGGCGTGCATTTTTTTCCATTTCTTCTCTTGGGAAAACCATTTTCCCCGTAAATACAATCTCTTTTTGGAAAAGCGGACCGGCTGTTTTTGCAATTTCATGATTCAAAGGTGTTTTTTCTAGTGAAAAACCAAGTTCTAACATATAAAGAATTGTCTCTTTTTTGCGCTGCAAGCCTGTAATAATTGTTCTGCTTGTAATTTCTCCGAACCCTTCAATATCTACAATTTCTTTCGACAACACATTTGTAATAGTTTCGATTGGAAAATGTCCCAATAAATTTCGACTATCACCTACACCTAAGTCCGAAATCCCAAATGCCGCTAAAAATCGCCAATCCTCAATATTTTTTTTCCGACTAATATCTAGAGCTTCTATTAAATTTTTCGACTGAACTACTCCAAAACCTATTTGCAAAAGATTTTCTTCAGTTAATCGATACACTTTTTCCAACGTATCAAACCCTGCTTGCACCAACTTACGAACGGTTTCAATGCCAAATCCATCTGAATTTCCAAGTATTTTAAACCAATGGGCAATTCCTTGCTCCACTTGTGCACGGCAATAAAGATTGGGGCATTTTAAAAAATCCCCTTCCCAAATAAGCTCTGCTTCACAGGAAGGGCAATGTGTTGGAATTTCTACTGTCTCTGCCGGTTTTTCTACAAATTCTATTTTCGGGATTACTTCACCGCTTCGAATAACTAAAATTTGAGCCCCTTTTCCCAATTTTTTAGACTTCACTAATCCTGCATGATGTGCTGTAACACGGCGAATAGTAGCTCCTGACAGCGATATCGGGATGACTTCCAAAACGGGGGTTACATTACCTGTTCGTCCTATTTGCCATGTAATTGACTCTACGGTGGTAATGGCAGTTTCTCCTTTTTCTTTCATAGCGATCTGCCAACGATAATGATGTGATGTAGCCCCCATATAACTACGCAAAGTATCTCCCAAAGCACTAACTATCAAACCATCCATCGGATAATCTGTTTTCTGAAATAATTCTTGAGTAATTTGACGAAGATTCGTTAATAAGTCCGTAGCAGAACATATTCTCTTCTCTAATGTTTGATAAGGTACAAATTTAACAACTCCAGTAGCTAAAGCTTTTTGAGAAACTTCATTCACAGTGTCAGAGGCAATGATTCCCACCACCATATTTCTAGGGTGCTCAAATTTATCTTTCAAATGTTTTTCAAAATATGATTTAGAAATAACAATTTCTCCGCTACCTAATCCCCTTCCTCCCACAGGAACAACACCTTTACTAAAAGCATTTGTAATTTCATATCCCTCTTTTCCATCTCCTCGGGAAGCAAACACACGACCATCGTCACGCCCTGCAAGACCATCTAGTTTGGGTGTTACTTCAAAGGAAACAGTTTGAATTCCGATATCACGAGCTTGTTTTTCAACACGAGCAATAAATCGTTTTAGCTGATCGGTAGAGTAAGCTTTTTCGGTGGATAACATAGGAAGTGGATGACGAACACGAACTTTTCCTGAAAAAATTTCTGGTTCTACTTCATTTAAATAGGGATGGTTCGGATCTAGCTTGCGAAGCTCTTCCAGCAATGAATCATATTCGGTATCTGAAACAATGGGCATTCCTTTTCGATATGCCTCATTATATATCATCAATTTTTCAACAAGATTTAAAGTTCGAGCCATATCTTTTTTCCTATAAGGAATTTATCCAAGAAAGTACAATTTTTGCGAATGCATCCTGGCCTTGGATATACGCCTTTGAAGAAAAACCGCTTTGCCAAGAATTATTAATCAACATATCTGAAATACAAAGAATAGCACATGCCGTACACTGATAGTACTCGGCAACTTTATATAGTGCGGAGACTTCCATTTCTATAGCCAATGCACCTCTTTTTTCAAAGGAATTTAAAAAATTTATAGTTTCACGAAATGGAGCATCTGTTGTAACAAGAGCTCCTTTATGGAAGGAAACATTCAATTTGTCCAATAACATTATAATTGTTCTGCAATATGTTTCGTTACATAAAACCGGCTGGCCGAACTCTCCGCCATATTGAAGAGAAGTTCCTTCCTGACAAAAAGCAGACTCTGCCACTAGCAAATCACCAATTTGAAGTTTGGAAGAAAAGCTTCCTGCACTTCCAATATATAAAAATTGAGGGATTTCTTTTGCAATTAATGTTTCCAATACCATACCTACAAGTGGGGCTCCCAGTATTGGTGAAACAATTGCGATGACATGAGCTCCTACTGTCTTATAAATACACTGACTTGTAAATAAAGGTTCTCTCTTTTCTTTTCCGTTTCCCAAGGAAGATAGAATTCGCCGAGCATCTTTTTCATTGGAAACAAGTATGCCCGCCGAACAAAGAGGTTCATCTTTTCTTCGCTTCGATGGGCATAAAATCGGAATATCTGGGTTCATCGCCACAAATCTTCTTTTTGGCATTTAGAAATGCTTTTTCAGTTCGTATACTTTCGTATAGTCACATAAAATTGTATTTTTAATCTCAAAACCTACTTTCCAAAAATATTCATCCATGTTTTGTTTCATAAGTCTTTTATAGCTTCTTGGCTCTAGCAACTCAATAAAAGAAAACTTTATTTTTTTACCAAGTTCTTTCGGTTTGTCCCATTCAACGACAATAAACTTTCCAGTATCTTTTAATATTCTGTAAATTTCCAACAATATTGCTTGCTGCGTTGTTTCTTCCAACTCATGTAATGCTAACGATACAATTGCAACATCAAAACTTTTATCTTCTAACTTCAGGTTTGTTGCATCCATAACTTTCAAGTCAATATTTGAAATGTTATCACGCATTATAATGTTTTTTGCCACATCCAACATTCTCGATGACCTATCAGTGGCAATAATCTTTACCTCTTTTTTCGCTTTTGCTATCGTTATACTGTTTTCACAAGTTCCAGCGCATACTTCAAGCAAATTTTTGTCACTGTCACCCACCAATTTCGAAACCACATTCCTCGGGTTGGTTTCCTCTTTATTGAAATATATCGATATGCCCAAATTATAAATTCTTGCTATTATATTATAAAATAACCTGTGTATTTTATATCTCACTTTCATTATTCAGGGCGGGATACTTTTGCTAATTTATCTTTGACTTCATCAATAATATTATAAACAAAAAGCAAATCTTCCATTGTTAATCTGCCCGCTTTTCGTTGGGTTTCACTACCATCTTTCAGCTGCACCAATCTGGGACCAATTTGTACTTTTGGAGATCCATTTTCATATTGATTGATCGAAACGATTAACCCAGTTTCATCACTTACCCATTTTTCTAAAATTTTATCTTTAGTTGGGTCAAAGCCTGCCATATAGTGTCCTTTCTTTTATAATTAAACAGCGATTTTCGAAAAATCAGCAATATTCGCAAATAAATTAGAAATTTCTTTTAATAACAATAATCGGTTTTCTCGAATTTTTGGATTTTTTGCCATAATCATTACATCTGTAAAAAAAGCGTCCACAAATGGTTGTATGTTGGCAATAGTTAAAAGAACTTCATACATATCTTTTTTATCAAGCAATTCTTTTGCTTTTTGCCGAATATCTAACAAAGACGCATACAATTTATTTTCTGTGGCATGTTCAAATAATTGCTCATCCACACAAGATGATGTTGGAACTTCAATCGGTCGCAATATATTCATCACTCGCTTAAATGTTGCAGCTACTGCCTCAAATTTATCCGAATCTTTTAATTGTTGAAGTGCCTTCGTTCGTTTCCAAATATCCGGAATGCTTCCCATTGGAACTTCTAGTACAGCCGTCACAATATCTTTCGCATATCCTTCTTCTATCAAAAGTTGATGAATTCGTCCTTGGAAAAAAGAAATAATTTTTTTCTTACATTCCGTTAATTGTTCTGAGCTTTCAACAACGTATGCTTCAATCCCCTTTTGAATCATCTCGGCCAGTGAAAAAGAAAAGCCACATCCCAGCATAATCTGTACAATTCCGATGGCTTGTCTACGGAGAGCATAAGGATCCGCTGTCCCTGTAGGAATTAAGCCAGCATTAAAACAACCACAAATAGTATCCAATTTATCTGCAATGGCTACCAATGCTCCCGGTATTGTTTCTGGCAGCACACCGCCAGATCGGATAGGTCGATAATGTTCTTCAATCGCTATGGCCACAGCAGATGAAAATCCTGCTTTTTCAGCATAAATCCGTCCCATAATTCCTTGTAAAGAAGCAAACTCTCCTACCACATGACTCATTAAGTCTGCTTTGCAAAGTTTTGCGGCTTCTAATGCACCTTGTGAAATAGTTTCAGATTGATTTGTAACAACAGAGAGAATGTTCACTAATTTTTCAATCCGAGATACTTTTTTTGCTAAAGTTCCTAGCTTAGCCTGAAACAACACACGACCTAGCTTTTCTTGCCAAGGAGTAAAGCCTTCTCTAATATCTGCCGTATAAAAAAAACGGGCATCCTCTAATCTTGCACGCAATACTCGTTCATGTCCTTTGGCAACTAATTGTAAATCTTTTGCGGCTGTATTATTGATCGCAATAAAATATGGTTGTAATTGCTTATTATCTTTAGTGACAGCGAAATATTTTTGATGTTCTCTCATCGCACAGACTAAAATTTCTTGTGGAAGTGCCAGAAAGTCATCATCAAATTCCCCTATCACTGGCACAGGAAACTCTACTAGCTGCGTTACAATATCAATTAATGCCTCATCCTGCATTGGTTTCCCGCCTATAGAAGAAGCCATATTGGTTACTTTTTCCATAATCACTTGTCGACGTTCGTTAATATCTGCAAACACAAATGCGGCTTTTAACTTTTCTAAATATTCCTCAGGAGATTTGATTATAATTTTTCCAGGGCTCATAAATCGATGACCATATGTAATTCGACCACTTTTTAAATTTCCAATTGTAAATGGAATAATTTTTTCGCCAAACAGTGCCAAAATCCATCGAATGGGTCGTGCAAATTCCACATTTAAATGTGCCCACCGCATACGTTTTGGAAAATAAATTGAAAGGATCGCCTCCGGCAAGATATCCGCTAAAACAGATCGCGTTGCTTTTCCTCGGTCTGTAACTTTTGCATAAAGATATTCGCCTTTTTCTGTTTTTTGTGTTTTTAACCGATTTACAGAAACGCCTACTTTTTCAGAAAATTTTTCGGCAACAACTGTAGGTTTTCCATCTTTAAATGCCACTTGTATCGGAGGACCTATTAATTCTTGTACAATAGATGTTTGATGAAAACTGACATCTTCAATTTGTATGGTCAATCGACGAGGAGTGCCATATACATTAACATTGCCACAAGAAATCCGAGCATCCGCCAAACGTGTACAGATATTATTTTTCAGAGAAACCAATGCAGGAGAAATATAGCTTGCAGGAATTTCTTCTGTTCCAATTTCTAAAAAAAATGTTTCATTTTTCAAAATCATGATCTCCAACTTATTTCTTATATAGTTTTCAATAAGGGGAAGCCCATTGCTTCACGTTGCGCTAAAAATAATTCCGCTGATTTACGTGCAAGATTACGAATTCGTGTAATATAGCCTGTTCTTTCCGTTACGCTAATAGCACCACGAGCATCTAGCATATTAAATGTATGAGAACATTTTAAACAATATTCATACACGGGCAATACAAGACCTTCTTCTACCATTCGATAGGCTTCTTTTTCATACAAATCAAATTGCCCCAACAACAGTGAAACATCTGCTTTTTCAAAGTTATAAATAGATTGTTCTACTTCTTGCTGATGATGAATATCGCCATAGCGAATATTTTTATTCCACATCAAATCATATACGTTATCAACACCTTGTAGATACATCGTGATGCGCTCTAATCCATAGGTTAATTCTACCGAAATGGGAGACAATTCAATACTTCCTGCTTGTTGAAAATATGTAAATTGCGTTACTTCCATACCATCTAGCCACACTTCCCAGCCCAACCCAGAAGCACCTAATGTAGGCGATTCCCAATCATCTTCCACAAAACGAATATCATGAGCCAAAGAATCCACACCCAATTTTTCTAAGCTCTGTAGATACAGCTCTTGGATGTTAATTGGAGAGGGTTTCATAACAACCTGATATTGATAATAGTGTTGCAGTCGATTTGGATTTTCACCATATCGACCATCTGTAGGGCGACGAGAGGCCTGAACATAAGCGACATTCCATGGTTCTGGACCTAGTGATCGAAGAAGTGTGCTTGGATGAAAGGTGCCTGCACCCACTTCTAAATCGTACGATTGCTCCAAAATACAACCTTGTTTTATCCAGTAGTCATGAAGCGTCATAATTACATCTTGAAAATACATGGAATCCCTCTTTTCCCATTTTTTTATCTTATTTTTTTATACTATTGTAGCAACAAGTCCTTTTCGAGCAATAGTAGATGGTAATAATAGTCCTTTTTTATTCGATGCCAGTTCTTTTTGCCATTTCGGTTTCAGTTTTGCAATAGCCTCTTTAGGGCCAATCGCCCATAAGCAGCCACCACCACCTGCGCCAGTAAATCGAGCACCACAATTTTCGGACAAAGCGGCATCAATCAATCGACTGCCAGTTTTTTCAATTACATTTGGTGTCATCTCCCTGCGAATTTCTGTTTCTAAATTCATCATACGGGCTGCTGTTTTCATATCTCCAGCAGAAATGGCGCTCGCAAATTGATGGGTATAGTGAACAATTTTTTCCCATTTTTTATAAGTTCCGCCCATTAAAAATTGCCGTACCCAAGTACCATTAATATCCTTTGATTCATGTGGAATACCACAATATGCCACCAATAAACATTTTTCCAGCTGTACATATTCATTTGCAGAAAGTAATTTTATTCTGGCAAAATCTCGTGACTGGCGACCTACGGCCCAATACCACATATTTACACCTCCATAGGCAGCAGCCAACTGATCTTGCATACCACAAGGAACTCCTGCAACACTAGCTTCGATGCTTTGTGTAATGATTGCCGCATCTTTCGTTGAAAGAGGTCTGTTTCGATATATGGAAAGAGCTTTTGCCAGGGCTACTCCAGCGACAGAAGAGCCTCCTAGCCCACTGCGAGGAGGCGACATGGATTCAATTTCCACGTGAATTCCATCTACATTAAAAAAAGCACAAATAGCAAACATAAATCCCAAAGGATGTTGATATGGGGCCTCTTGCAACACTAATTCAACAGGTTCAAATCCTTTGGATGAAATTTTAATTTTTCTCTTACGATACGGTAATATTCGGACCTTTGTTCTCATCTCTAAAGCAATATTTACTGTAGCGGGTTGTAAATGATGTAAAGGATAATGAAAGGTGCTGATATCTAATGTTCCTCCAAAATCCACACGGCAAGGACTTGAAGCAAAAATTTGAAGATCTGTCTTCATCCAATATCCTCTCTGATTTGCTGTAAAAAATGAAGACTTTTAAGCTTCATTTGAGTATGAAATGGAATAAATGTTTCAAGCAATTTTGTTCCTTCTTCCTGTGATTGATGTGCTAACCGTGCCCGAAAAGCTTTATTTAGATCACCTGTTATCATCCATAATAATTGTTTAATGGTTCTGACAGATAATAAAACGGTTTGGGAATGAGATTTACTACAGCGATCACATAACAACATTCCTTCAGATACAGAAAAAAGAATTCGCTCCTGAGAAATTTCTTCAATAGGTTTTTGGCACATACCACAAGTTGCTAAATGAGGAAGATAGCCTGTAAACGCTAAAAACCGAATTTGAAACAATATATTTAATTCCGCAACAGACCATTGGTTGGCATTTAAACTCTCAAGTAGCCGTTTCAACAAATCAAACAATGTCGGTTGTCGATGTCTTTCTTCTAAAAATCGTAATAGTAGTTCTGTCCAATAACTTGCATAGGCTGTATGATAAATATTTTCACGAATATGCTCAAACGCATTAATAAGTGATGCTTCTTTTAAAACGAGCATTCCTCCTCGGCCAGGGGTCAAAACTGCCTGTAAATGAACAAAAAGCTCTAATGTCCCGGCAAACCGTTTAGCACTGTGTTGAGCCCCTTTTCCAATAACAGCAATTTTCCCGAATTCACGTGTTAAAAGAGTCGCAATTATATCTGCATCTCCATGTTGAACACGGCGCAATACAATGGCAGAAACAACCTCATCTGGCATATGATAATACCTTTATTGTGTCTCTTGAGAAAGAATTGAGGATAAGGTAGCGGTACGCACTTCGCCGGATTTTCCAAATAAAGGAAGCACCTTGTTGTTGTGCGTAATTTGTATGCCGCCTGCATTTCCAAAAACAATTGTAGAAGTTAATGGCAATGTTAACTGGACTGTTTCCCCAGAATTTAATAAATAATCTATTGATTTTTCATCTTGTTTAATACGAATCCAGGCTTTTTCAGTGGCGGTTACTTGTAAAGAAATAAGTTCACTCTTTAAAAGAGAAGGTTTGTTTTCCGACGAAAAAGATGTCTTTTTTTCGCTTGTTCTCATTTCTGTTTGATTTGCTGGCAAATCCGAAACTAAAGAAGCAATACGAATACCTAACAAAACCAGTGCTATTAAAACCAATAGCCATATAAAAATTTTGAACAAATGATTTTTTTTACGTTTTACAAAAGGAAAACCAACTCGTGGTGCTTGCCCAATTGCCTTGGTAGCTAAAGGTTCACCAATGGCCATGTGATATCGAGAAATAATTTCTTGAGGATTAATGGAAAAAACTGTGGCATAGCTTCGCAACATACCTCGCAAAAATACAGGTTCCGGCAATTGACTCCAATTTCCTGCTTCTATATCCCGCAAAATAGTTATCCGAATATTTGTTTTTTCAGCAATCTCTTCTAGTGTAAGGCCTTTTTCTTCTCGCAGAGATTGTAAATAGTGTCCGAAGGATATCATATCGTTCTTCATAAAAGCTTTCTTATGGATTGATTTTTACATGTGCTTGTTTTCGAACTGTATCAATCCATTCTTTATACCGTTCATCCAGCGCCTTTTCATATAATTTGCCCTCAATGGATTGGCGCTCCTTTTCATACTCATCTAGCTGAGTTTGTGATATGGATTCAACATAAAAAAGCTGTAAAGACTCTCCAGCATCGATAGGACCTGCATGTTCTCCAGGCTTTACATTTTGAAATAAATCTTGAAGCGGTTTTACAAAAGAAGAAAATGGGATAGACCCTAATTTGCCGCCATCTACAGCATTTTCAGCCACACTATATTGTCGCGCTAACAACTCAAAAAGTATTCCATTTTGTAGTTGCTGTAGAATTGTTGTCATTTGAGTTTCTGCCTCTTTTCTACTTTCTGCAGTAATGGGCGTTCGATATGGAAGAACAATATTTCGGATAGTATATATGCTGCCACCCTTTTCTTTGTTAGCATCGTAGTATCTGCGAATATCTTGTTCGGTAATTACAATTCGTGATTTTACCATTCGATCTATTAATTGCGAGCGTAGCATTTGCTCTTTCAAATGTCCTCGGTATGTGGAGATCGTCCAACCATCTTTTGCCAGCGCCTGAGAGAACTCCGCATCAGTTAAATTCTGATCTTTTTTAATGCGCTCAATTGTCATTGAAACCATATCATCACCCACTACAATTCGTTGAGCGCGAATTTGTTGTTCCGCGAGTTTTTTATCAATCAGCTGATCTAAAACATCTGAACGAATCTGTGCTACAAGCCGATCCCGCTGTTCTGCCGGCATATTTGTCGAGTTTATTTTTTGCAGATAGGGTGCCATTACGACATTTAATTCAGTCTGCGTAATAATATCATTATTTACTACGGCCACAATTCGATCCACTACTTCTGCTTGAGCAAAAGTAGAAATTGACACAAACATCCCTAAAAAAAGACAACTCGAAAAACATAAGCGTTTTATAATTTTAATTACATTTTGACGTATCACTACAAGCTCCTACTTCAAGAGATTGATTATGGATTACAGACCTTTCTCCAAGCCTCAAGGAAAACTATTACTTTTTGAAATCTTCACTTTTTCTTCCCTATGGAATTTGAAGCATATCATACAAAGAGCTAAAAGCGCAAATAAATGATATTATTTTACAATTCTCTTTTTTTAAAAAAAATTGAAAACTAAACAACGGACTCTTATTGAAACTCCTTCAAAATATCCCTAATTTCTAAAAGTTTCTGATTTAATCGGGTTGATTTTAGGAGAGTTTTTAACACATATTCCGAAATCAATTTAAATTGATCCGGATTTTGCTGAACTAAGTTTACAACTTTTTCAAATCCATCTTGTCGTCCTTTAGCAGAAAAGGTGAATACTGCGTGAGTATTTATTAAATCAAGTCGAATTACACCTGCCCGTTGGGATAACACTTTTAGCATAATTTTAAAAAGTAAATTTGATACTTGTTCTGGCAGAGACCCGAAACGATCTTCCAAGTCTTCTCGATATTGAGCAATTTCTTTCATAGAAGAAATTTGAGACAGTCTTCGATATGCTTGTAATCGTTGATCGATATCCATTATATAGTCTTCCGGAAAAAACGCTGTCAACGGAATATGTAGTTCGGGAGTTACCTCAACTGGAATGGGCTCTTCTTTAATTTCCGCCATAGCTGTTTCCATTAATTTCAAAAACAAATCATACCCTACAGCGGCAATATGGCCAGATTGGGAGGAGCCTAAAATTGTGCCTCCACCTCGAATTTTAAGATCACTCATGGCAATTTGAAATCCAGCACCTAACCCATCATGCTCCATCAATACCTTTAATCGTTTAATTGCATTTTTAGTTAGAAGAGTTTCGTCTGGTATAAATAGATACGCATACGCTTGCTCGCTAGAACGCCCTATTCGTCCACGAAGTTGATAAATTTGCGAGAGCCCAAACCGATCTGCCCGATTAATAATCATCGTATTCGCAGTAGGGATATCGAGCCCAGATTCCACAATAGTGGTGGACACCAATACATCTATTTCTTTATTCTGAAACGCTACCATCGTTTTTTCTAATTGATGTTCTTTCATTTGACCGTGAGCCACACGTACTTTCGCATGAGGAACCAAGTGCTCTACTTTATTTGCCATACGATCAATATTGCGAATATTATTATGAAGAAAATATACTTGGCCTCCTCTAGCTATTTCTTTTGTAATCGCGTCTTTAATTACAGCTTCATTATATTCTGATACGTATGTTAAAATACGCTGTCGGTCTTGAGGAGCCGTAGCAATTACACTAATATCCCGCACACCAGAAAGTGCCATATGTAATGTACGAGGAATGGGTGTTGCAGTTAGAGCCAAAACATCTACCGTTTCTCGTAATTTCTTAAGTTTTTCTTTATGACGAACTCCAAACCGATGTTCTTCATCAATAACAATTAAACCCAAATCTTTAAAAGCAATATCTTTTTGAAGCAATCGATGTGTGCCAATGACAATATCAATAGATCCAGCAATTATTTCTTCCAGTATTTTTTTTTGCTGTTTAGGCGTTGAAAATCGGCTTAAACAGGCAACTCGGAGAGGATATGGCTCAAGTCGAGATAAAAAGGTTTGATAATGTTGCTGAGCCAGTATCGTAGTTGGCACCAGCAAAGCCACTTGTTTCCCGCCAATAGCAGCTAAAAAAGCGGCCCGAAGAGCAACTTCCGTTTTTCCGTATCCTACATCTCCGCAGACCAGGCGATCCATCGGATTTGGCTTTTCCATATCGTGCAAAACATCTTCAATGGCTCGCAATTGGTCTGGAGTTTCTTCATATTCAAAACCAGCTTCAAAATCATGAAAATACTCGCTTTGATACGAGAATGCATAGCCTGGACGTGTTTTTCGAACTACATATAACTCTAATAATTCTTTTGCAATTTTTTCGGCAGACCTTTTTACTTTTTCTTTCACCTGTTGCCACGATTTACTACCCATTTTGTCTAGAGCAACAGATATATCTTCAATGCCGATGTACTTTTGAATCATTGCCATGCGATCAATTGGCAAATACAATTTATCGTCATCCTGATAAGTTAAAAGAATAAAATCATTTTCAATTCCCTCCACTACAAGGCGAACAAGTCCGTCATATCGTCCAATGCCATGATCTTCATGAACAATCAAATCACCCATCTGAAGATCTTCCATCTTCAAAAATTCTATTTTCTTTCGATGACCGATTTTTCGTCGTGCAATACGCCCAAAAATATCTTCCTGCGTTAAAATAGCTAAGTCTTCTGTAGGCCATATAAATCCTTTTGTGATCTGCCCTTCACAAACATAAATCCCTGGCAAGGTAATTTGATTAAAATTTGAAACTGTTTGAACAAAAGGAATTTCCGGCGAAATCAAATTTACCAATCGCTTTTTTTCAGAATCCGTATTCGCCGGAATAATTACTTTTCGATTTGCTGCTATTTGTTCTTTTAAAAACGCTACAATTCCACTAAATCCATCTTCCACATGCGGCTTTACTTTTAATGCAATCCCAATATTTTCGACAGACTGAAGGAAAAAGGAAGCTGAAATATATGACGGAGTCTCTATTTTTTTTTCAGAAAAACACGGAATCTCTTGCAACTGAAACACAAAACGCGTTTTAAATTTTTCCAGGCAGTCTGCCCACGGCGCATACAACATCTCGGGAGGCACACATAATTTTTGATTTGATATGGCTAGCTCAAAATTTTCGACCTGTGTTTCATAAAATAAATTCCCTTTTTTCTGCAATTCTATTGTATTCATCAACACAATTTGGGTTTGAGAGGGCATATAGTCCAACAATGTATCCATGCGATCATATAACAATGGATAAAGTGCATCGATTTCTGCCGTTGCCCGTGTTTGATAAATACGTTCAACTAATGAACGAACAGCATTCCCCGAAAGTCCTTGCTCACTAGCGCGCAATCGCACTGCCTGAACAAAATTCTCCAAATTTTCCGAATGCAAAACCGCTTCTCGTGCAGGTAAAATTTCTACTTGGGCTTCATGACTCAAGGTTCGTTGCGTATCCGCAGAGAAAAAACGAATTGATTCTATCAGATCGCCAAATTGTTCAATTCGAATCGGATCGGTATATTGCGGTGAGAAAATATCGATAATATCTCCCCGCACAGAAAAATCTCCTGCTTCTTCCACCAGGGGTGTTCGCACATATCCGCCTGCCAGAAGTTTTTCAATTAAAGATTCTCGTTCAATTTCTTTATTTACAGAAATCAGTTTTCCATAGTCTCGAAGAATTTCTTTTGGAAATACTCTTTGAAGTAATGCATCTACCGTTGTCACTATTAATTTTGGAGAACGAGTTAAAAGATTATATAATAGTGAAATCCGCTCCGCCGCAATTTCGTTATGAAAAGATATGTTTTTAAAAGGAGACATATTATATGCTGGAAAAACATAGGGAAAAATCTCTGTCTTTTTTCCTAAAAAGAAAGAAATATCGTTCGTAAACGCTTGAAGACGTGAAGCTGTTGGGAAAACAACCAATATTGGAGATGAACTTATTTTTGAAAGCTGTTTTACAAAATAGGCTTCCGCTCCTTCAGACAATCCAAAGCAATGAACGCAAGCAGGTTTAGGTTGATTTAGTATGTTTAATACATTTTGAATAGAAGCTTCAGGTATAGCAAAATTCATAGGATTTTCAGGTTTCTTCAATAACTTATCACGTAAATACGGCTTGACTCCCAAAGATGTAAGTGATACAAGGCTCCTCTAACATAACTCATCTAAAAGCCAGTGTAGCTCAGTCGGTAGAGCAGCTGATTCGTAATCAGCAGGTCAGCGGTTCAATTCCGCTCACTGGCTCCAAGTATTATCAAGCATTTTCAATACTTTCAAGTTTTTTCTAAAAAGGCATTTCTTCACAAATCTTCACAATTCTATGCCTTACAGGGTGCATTTTACACCCTGTAATTTGACAAAAAAGAGCCCTGCCATACAAATTTATCGTACAGCTGAGCCTAATAAAAAAACGTATTTATTTCCCCCTAATCCTCTTTCTTCCTGACCCCAACGCTGTCCCGATATACATTCTTCTTCTGGTCATGTAGAGAGAGTTTGCCCTCTGTCGCCAACCTCTGCCGTATTAAATACGCAAAATGTCCGACTTCGTGAATAACAGTACTTGCGTCTGCGTGCTTGAATAACTCAATGAAGTATTTGCCGTCTT
>Ga0123353_10000980_pt1 | contig 34983 bp, 31 predicted proteins | sample TergutLab28metaG_3_FD_92763 | JGI IMG/M metagenome (GOLD analysis project Ga0123353, IMG submission 92763) | Labiotermes labralis P3 segment gut microbial communities from Petit-Saut dam, French Guiana - Lab288 P3 | ecosystem: Host-associated > Arthropoda: Insects > Digestive system > Gut ... | reverse complement strand
TCCGCGACCGGCAGCGCCCTGTGCCCCAGCAACAACAAAGGAAAATAATAACCCACAGCGAATGGTGGACTGCGGATTGCGGAATGCGGACTGTGGACTGCGGACTGCGAATGGTGGACTGCGAACTGCGGACACGGAGGTTAACATGAAGGAGATATTTGTCATCATTGTGAGCGCGATACTGGTCAACAACTTTGTCCTGGCCAGGTTCCTCGGTATCTGCCCTTTCCTGGGCGTCAGCCAAAAGCTGGACAGCGCCATCGGCATGAGCGTCGCCGTAACCTTTGTCATGCTGATGGCCACAGCGGCCACTTGGCCCATCAACAATTTGATCCTCCTGCCCGATTACGGGTATTTGCAAACGGTTGTGTTTATCCTCGTCATCGCGGCTTTGGTGCAGCTTGTTGAGATTGTGCTGAAAAAGTATGTCCCGGCCCTATACCGCGCGTTGGGCGTATACCTGCCCCTGATTACCACCAATTGCGCCGTGCTGGGCGTGACAATCCTCAATATTGACGAAGGTTATTCCTTCCCGCAGGCCATGGTCAACGCCTTTGGCGTCGGCATCGGCTTTCTCGTGGCCATGGTCCTGTTTTGCGGTGTCCGAACCAGAATGGCAAGCGGCGCCAAGCATATTCCCAAGAGCTTTGCCGACATCCCCATTACCCTGGTGGCCGCCTCCATTGTGGCGTTGGCCTTTATGGGCTTTGGCGGAATCATATAAGAATTGAGGGTGTGGATATATGGCCATTATAACGCCGATGCTGATTGTGGCGTCGATTGGAATTGTGGCGGGCGTGATGTTAGCTTTGGCCGCGAAGTTTATGGCGATTACGGAGGACGAAACGTTTACCGGCGTCAGGGAGCTCTTGCCCGGCGTCAACTGCGGCGCCTGCGGGCACTCAGGCTGTGACGGCTATGCCCGGCAGATCGTCGACGCGGACGCGCCCCTCAATCTCTGCCCGCCCGGTGGGAATCAAACCGCCCGCGCCATTGGCAAACTCTTGGGCAGGGACGCCGGGGACGTCATGGAGACGCAAGCGATTGTCCGATGTTCCCGGGACTGCGGGCGCGCGAACGATATCATGGAATATCAGGGCACGATGAGCTGTGAAAGCAACAATTATTTTTACCAGGGCAGGCGAAGCTGTTCCCATGCTTGCCTTGGGTTTGGCGATTGCGTCAATGCCTGCCAATATGGCGCGCTCCGAATCAGGGACGGTATCGCCGTGGTCGATCCCTGGGCTTGTTCGGGTTGCGGCATGTGCGTCGCGCGTTGCCCGAACGCCCTGATCAAAATGGTTCCCAAGGCCAGCAGGGTTTTTGTGGGTTGCCACTCCCACGACACCGGCGCGTTCGTGCGAAGGCTCTGCCCGACGGGTTGTATCGGCTGTAAGCGATGCGAGAAAGAATGCCGGTTCGGGGCGATTATCGTCGACCGGTATTTGGCTTCGGTGGATCCGGAAAAGTGTACGAATTGCGGCGATTGCGTGGCGGTCTGCCCGACGAAGTGCATCCGCACGGCCGGGAATTTGTCAGAAGGCAACATGTCAGAAGGCAACAAGATTTCATAACGGGCAACGGGCGGTTGCCGCCGCCCGTTGCCCGTTGCCGTGATTTGCGTGTTACCTCCCGGTGGCAAGTGCCAACATCTCCCGCTCTCCCGCGATCTCTCCGGCAAAAGGCGTGTGGGAGGCTGCCTTTTCAAAATCCGCTAAGGATTTTTGGGCTTTGGCATCGTCCCTGAGATAAAACTTATTGTAAGCGTACATGAGCCTTTGCCGGGACATGTACGTCAAGGTTGCCTTGACGTACTTTTGGAGCTTATCATTGTACAGCTCCTCGATTTCTATCATTCGGCATACACCCACAAGCTCAAAAAACATAAGCTCACAGCGAAGCTCGTTTTTCTGCACTTCGAGCAGTTTCTCGCCGTTATCAAGCAGATACCGTGCATACTCGCACGCCTCTGCGTATGTGCCAATATCGGTCAAATAGCAGTATCGCATAAAAGCGGCCATGGCAGATAGAGGGCAACTTATGTTATTCGCATCAATTGTAGCAAACCAATCCTCCGGCATATCGCGAACCCGCACTCCCTGTGACAACAAAACGATATAGCGCAAGTGCACCCACAAGGCAAGGCGGCTCCCTTCGTTTTTCACACACAGCATAGTGTTGTAGCCATCATTGGGCATTCCGCCGATTTTCATGGGTATGATGTTCATGGCGGCGATTACGGCGCCGACCAATCCGAGACCGGCAAATGCTGTAGCCGCATAGCCGGATGTTACGCTCATCAGCACAAAAAAGATTGCGCCTAAGGCAAAGTTCATGAGCGAGCCGCCCAGATTGTAGAAAACAAATGGATAGTTGTTGTCTTTATAATCAGGTGGCGACATCAGGCACTGCCCACCAGTTCCTGCAACGGTATATTTTTTTCGTTGCATTTTGCCGTCCTTTTTCACGAAGACGATTTTGAATATCCGAAAAGACAAAAAGTCATACCCGCTAAGCTTTCCTGCAACCAAATGTCCCGCTTCATGGACTATCGCATGCACGACGAACCCCACATACAATGCGGCGACCATGACGAGGATAGACAAAATGACTTCAAGCGGAAACGCTTCGCTCTCTGAAGCGGCGGCCAAAAACAGGATGTTGCTGTCAAGCATTACCGTCATTGCGTTCCTCCCACATCTTGCTGCTGTTATGCATTACCGTCATTGCATTCCTCCCACATCTGCTGGCGCACCTGTCTGACCAGCTCAACAACATCCAAAATACCCATAACGCCCATAACGCCCATAACGCCCATGTGGAAGCCTCCGAACTGAATTATTTGCTTTCCTTGCTTCATTATACGCGCACCCGAGGGAGAATTCAAGGGTGCTATTTATTATCATTGTACCATTCTGTTAATAACCGCAATGACGAGATAACGTCCGCAAACTCAACGCCGGCGGCATACTTATACGCCGTTTGGTATCGCCTCCACAATTCAGCCGTCGCGGAGCTTCCCTCCACCGTGTCAAGGATATGCCCCGCTTGCGGGAGAAGCCGGCTCATACTCCGTTGGTTCGCGGTATTGGTCACAGCGTCCGCGAATATCCCCGGGCTGATTGCGTCCCGCTGTTCGGTCAGGAGCATATATATATATCGTAGAAATCTTTCATCCGGGTGTTGGAAACGTCAAGCGACAGCGCGGCGGTAAACTTTTCGGCGAGGACAGTTTCAAGGTTATACGCGAGGACGCGGATTTCCCTCTCCTCGAACATCAGCCTGTACCCGTACTCGACCGGTTTCGGGGTGATCACGTCGCCGGCTGTGAAGTCCAATTTTACAGTATCACGTAGCTTGTCCAGCGTCACGTTCAGGGTAACGCGGAAACCGGGGTATTCTGCCTCTACCCTCGTTTCTTCCATTTCAGTCAGCGTGAAAACCACATTGTCGTCTATTCCGGTTCGCAGGACTTCGCCGACGATTTCCGCTATTTCCTCTGCGGTCAGCGTCCGCGCCCGCACGGTAGCGTCCAAATCCACCGTCGCCCGCGCCTCTATGCCGAGCAGGGACGTGATGAGTGCGCCGCCTTTTAGTACGATACTGTCCCTGTGCCCCGATAATGATACCCTTTCGAGGAAGCGTTCAAGGAAATAATTGCGCTGAATGATATGCGGCGGCGTGTTTGTTTTCGTGGAAAGGTTCCGCGCTTTCGCCTTTAACTGCATTGACGTTTTCACAGTAACACCTCCATATAAGTACGCATGATTTTTTGTACGCCGAACATAGCCGCCGTTTCCATCAACGTGTGAACGTCCCGGTCTTTGCTCCGTGCGTACCGCTTGACGGCTTCGGTCACGATCTCCGCGTCCATACGGCTCCGGCTACGGACACAATCGCAGATTGTACGCTCCAGGTTATATGCTGTGACTTCGTTATCATACTTGGTTTTGATTTTGGTTGCACCGTTGCTATACAAATCTTTTTTTACTGAAAAAACGGTAAACCCCTCCGAAACAAGCTGCTTTGTGTTATACCCAGTCGGGACGGTGACAGAAAGGTTAAGCGGGTCGCGGTCGGACAGGTCATGCAAATACAACGCCGTACCGTGAGAGTAAATCATCTTCGGCCGACGTAGTTGGCTTGCGTATAAAACATCGTCAAACTTATCGGCGGCTTCATAGACGCCGTGAGCGACACGCTCGATATGGCCGGCTTTTGTCGCCCGCAAAATACTTGTGTGCGACAAACCGGCTTTTTTGCCCTGAGCGACGGTAATAAACCCGCCGTTTTCCCGCAGGGCATCTTGGAGCCTGTTATCCATACCGTTCGCCTCCTTGTTCTTTTTATGCTAATATTATATCACATATCAGCGAAATGTAAACAATAGAATTTCTGGGCAAAGAGTTATTGGAAATGCCCTTCACATGACCCATACAGGGGCGCCGATTTTTATCGGCGCCATTAAAAAGCACATGCTCTCTTGCTAAAAATATATGCTCTCTTGCCAACGATGCGGTTGTGTGGTAGAATTGATGCGAGATTGCATCGAGAGAGGGAGTAAGCCGTGCGCTGCGACATTTTGGGCGTCCCCTTCGACTGCCTGACCCTCCCCCAAGCCGTGGAGCGCGCGCTTTCCTTCCTGGGCGGGGAGAATGCCCACACGGTGGTCACGCCCAACGCAGAGATCGTATGGCTGGCGTGCCGGGACGCCGCCTTGCTCCGGGCGTTGCGCGCCGCCGACATGGTGCTCCCGGACGGCGTGGGCGTGGTAAGGGCGGCGCGCAAGCTGGGGCACCCTATCACGCAACGGGTGTCCGGCATCGACTTTGCGGAGGCATTGTTGCCGACGCTGGCCGAGCGGGGGATCCCTGTCTTCTTCTATGGCGGGAAGCCCGGCGTGGCCGAGGAAGCCGCGAAACGCATGGAAGCCGCCCATCCGGGCCTTCCGATTTGCGGGACGCTGGACGGCTATTCATACGCCGACGCGCCGGAAGACGTCGCCGAAGCCGTCAGGGAGAGCGGCGCCCATGCGTTGTTTGTCTGCTTGGGGGCGCCAAAGCAGGAGCTTTTCATGCGACGTTACGGCGTTATGACCGGTGCGCGGTTGCTGGTCGGCCTGGGTGGCGCCTTGGACGTATGGGCCGGCAACGTGAAACGGGCGCCGAAGCTGTTTATCAGGTTGGGGCTGGAGTGGCTGTATCGCATACTTCGCCAGCCCAAGCGCATTGTCCGGGTCTTCCGGTTGCCCGCCTTTATGCTGAAGGTAAGAAAATATAAAACCAAGGGGATCAAATGCTGAAGTTTGAAGACATCGACATCCATCACAAACCATTGTTTTTCTCCTACAAAGATTTCTTTCGGGAGAAGACCAGCGAAGGTTCTTTTGCGGCGTTGTACATGTGGCGCGACAAATTCAAGGTTTCGCTGTGTGATTGGGGCGACATGCTGTATATACGCAGTGCCATGGGCGCGCACCCCTCCTTTTTACTGCCCTATGGGCCGGGGGACTTGGGCGCCTCCCTGTTGCAACTGGAACGATATACCGAGGAACAACGATACCCCCTAGTATTGCGCGGCCTGACGAAAGCCACGCGGGAAAAGGTGGAAGGCGTGTTGCCCGGCAGATATGCGTTCACCGCTTGCCCGGACATCGCCGACTACTTGTATCTGGCCTCCGATTTGCGAACGTTACCTGGGAAGAAATACCACGCGAAGCGAAATTTCATCGCCCGCTTTGAAAGCACATATGCCAGCCGCTGGTCATATGAAGAGATATCGCCGGATAATATAGGCGACGTATGGGCCTTCCAGGCTATCTGGTGTCGTAAAAACAACTACGCCTCCAATCACTCCCTGCAAGAGGAGTCCGCCGCCATTACGTTGTTGCTGCAGAACCTGGAATCGCTGGGCGCTTACGGCGGCTTGTTGCGCGTCGATGGCCGCGTAGTAGCCTTCACGCTGGGTTCCCCCTGCGGGGCGGATACCATCGACATCCATGTCGAGAAGGCCGATTACGATGTGGTGGGCGCCTATCAGATGATCAACCGCGCCTTTTTGCGCCACCAGGGTTCTTGGGCGACCTATGTCAACCGCGAGGAAGATTTAGGGCTGGAAGGTTTACGCCGCGCCAAGCTATCCTATCACCCGATAGAATTGCTCATGCGCTACACGGCTGTACGCGCCGCAATGCATACGGATACGGATACGGATATCGATATAAATATGAATAGCAATGGATAACAATCAATTGACGATTCGTTACGCCCAGGCTGGGGATTCTCCCGCCGTCATGGCCTTGTGGGAAGCCTGTTTCCCCGGCGAGGATCTCTTTACGGCGTACTTTTTCAAGGCGTTGTACGATCCTTCCCATGCCTTGCTGTGCGAGGCGGGGCATGGGCATGGGCAGGCGCAAGATCATGGGCAGGTCGTGGCCATGTTGCACATGATGCCCTACACGTTTACCTGGTTGGGGCGCGATATGCCACTGTCTTACATCTACGGCGTGGGGACGCATCCCGATTTCCGCCGGCGCGGGCTGGCTGGCGACCTTCTCGACCAAGCACTCTTCGAGATGCATCTGCGCGGCGTAGCCTTTGCCGCACTGATCCCTCAGCAACAATGGCTGTTCGCCTACTACCGATCCTTTGGGTTCGCGCCGGTGTTCACCCAACCGCCCTTGGCTTACGATTTTTCCGGGACGCCTCAGCCGGCCGACGAGGGACACATCCCGCTGCTGGATGCCCTCTACGAAACGTCGCTCGCCGGCAGGCCGCATGTCCGCCGCACGCCCGAACACTGGCGCGGCGCGTTGCGCGAGTGCGCGTTGGGCGGCGGGCGAATCCTTTTGGACGGCGCCCTTGGGTATGCCGTGTTCCCCCGGGGCGACGATGCCCCGCCGATGGAATGCTTCGGCCCCGGCGCGCGGGAAGACGGCCCGGAGAGGCCCACAGGATGCCTGCGGGTGGTAAACGCCGCCCTGGTATCCGGCGTGGCGCGGCAGAACGCCCTGCGCATCCCCCCGCGCAAACTGGACGACCCGCATGCCCCCTGGAACTCAGGCAACACACCTCCACGCACCCCCGGCCCCAGCCACGACCCCGGCCACGACCCCGACCACGACCCCGGCCCCGCCTTCGAGGATACGCTTGATATCGCAAGCTTCACAGAGCTTCTCTTTTCCGATGGCGCCCCCTATATGCAACTCATGCACAACTGACAACAGACAACTGACAACTGACAGAGGAGTGAGCATCCCATGGTATACTTGCTTTTGGCCGACGGATTTGAGGATATTGAGGCTGTTGTGCCCATCGATATCCTGCGCCGCGCCAATATCCCGCTGACCACGGTGGGCGTGACCACCCGCCGCGTCACCTCCAGCCACGGGTTTACGGTGGAAGCGGACGCATCGCTCAAAGAGGTGATCCTGCTGGATTTGGAGATGCTCGTGTTGCCGGGCGGCCCTGGCGTCGCGCATTTCCGATCCAGCCAGGCCGTCACTTCGCTGATAAAAGATGTGTCGAAGTGGGGGAAACCCATCGGCGCCATCTGCGCCGCCCCTGGGTTGCTGGCCGAGCTGGGCTTGCTGTCTGGGCGGCGCGCCGTCTGCTTCCCCTCTTGCGAGGAAACATTGCGCAGTCATGGCGCTGCCTTGGAGCGCGACAGCCAAGTTGTGACAGACCCCCCCTTTGTGACCGCCAAAGCCGCCGGCGCCGCCACCGATTTCGCGTTGGCTTTGGTGTCGCTCCTGCGCGGGCAGCCGGTCGCCGAAGCCATTCGCCGCGAGATATATTACCAAAAGAGTTAGTTAGTTATTAGTTAGTTAGGAGCATCGCTATGGCGAAGCCGAAGCAGTCAAATCGGAGCCAGCTGGCGCGGCAGTCAAATCGGAACCAGCTGGCGCGCAGGGACACCGGCGCCCGGGGCGGCGCGTTGTCCGTGACAAAAGTCGGCCATGGCCGAACGCCTGTCCCGCTTTTCAAACGCAACCGTCTCCAAACCGGCTGTTTGACCGGTATACTGTACTTTCTATTTGTGGTCGGCATTTCGGCTATTCTCGCCAGTTTGGCATGGACTGCCATCGAGGAAGTGATGGGGTTTTCCAAACCGGATGGCGAGGTTACCGTGATCGTCGAAGAGGACGACACAATATCCGACATCGCCAACAAGTTGCTGGAAAAGGATCTGATCGGATACCCTTGGATATTTAAATTGTTCGCCAGCGTCACCGGCGCCGAGGAGAAGATTGTCCCCGGCACATATGTCGTCGCGCTCAACCTGGATTACATGGCCATTGTGAACGCCATGAAAAAGGATTCCCAGTTCCGATCGGAGGTCAAGGTGACTATCCCGGAGGGATTCACGCTCAAAAAGATATTTGCGCGCCTGGATGAAAGGGGCGTATGCACAGAGGAAGAACTGTGGATGGCGGCACGGACGCACGACTTCCAATACAGCTTTCTGGAAGGTCTGCCCAAAACCGTAAACCGCCTGGAAGGCTTCCTCTTCCCGGACACCTATGATTTTTACTTGGGGGACGATCCTGTCAAAGTCCTGCAAAAGATGCTGAGCAACTTTAACAATAAACTGACCGACAAGATGCGGGAGCGGGCGGACGAGATGGGGCTGTCCATCTATCAAGCGGTAACCATTGCCGCCATGATAGAACGCGAGGCGGCCGATGTCAATGACGCCTACCTCGTATCCTCTGTCATCCACAACCGCCTGCACTATCCGGAAAGATTCGTATACCTGGAGATCGACGCCACCCTCCTCTACACGTTGCCTGGTCAAGAAACGTTGACCGAGATAGACAAGCTCATCGACAGCCCCTACAACACCTACCGCAACCCAGGCTTGCCGCCCGGCCCCATCTGTTCCCCCGGCGAATCCTCTTTGACCGCCGCGCTGGATCCGGAGGAAACAGACTTTTACTTCTATGCCTTAAACAAGGATGGCGTGCATCAATACTCGAAGACCTATGAAGAACACCAGATTGTCGTCAACGAGGCAAACGCGGCCAGGCGATCAGGCAACGTCGACCCGCCGGCCGATTAGCCAACGGCGACCCGCCGCCCGACCCGCCGCCCGATTAGCCAACGTCGACCCGCCGCCCGATTAACCGCGATAATATTGAATTCACACAGGAGGGTATCCCCTATGCGATCTATGGGACTCAACGCTATCCGGGAGGAATTCCTATCGTTCTTCGAGGGCAAGGCACACTTGCGCCTGCCCAGTTTCCCCCTCATCCCGCAGGGGGACGCCTCCCTGTTGCTCATCAACTCGGGCATGGCGCCCCTCAAGCCGTATTTTTCAGGGGAACTCACGCCGCCCAGCAAGCGGGCGACGACCTGCCAAAAATGCATCCGCACGCCCGATATCGAGCGGGTGGGCCAGACCTCGCGCCACGCCACCTTCTTCGAAATGCTGGGCAGCTTTTCCTTTGGCGACTACTTCAAGCGGGAGGCGGCGCGCTGGGCTTGGGAGTTTTGCACCGAGACGTTGGGCATGCCCCGGGAGAAACTCTATGTGTCGGTGTACCTGGACGACGACGAGGCGTGGGACATCTGGACGAATGAGGTCGGCGTCGATGCCGCCCACATGACCAGGCTGGGGAAGGCCGACAATTTCTGGGAGATTGGCATAGGACCGTGCGGCCCGTGTTCCGAAATCTATTTCGACCGCGGAGAGGGATACAGTTGCGGCGCCGCCGATTGCAAGGTGGGTTGCGACTGCGATCGCTATGTGGAGTTTTGGAACCTGGTCTTTACCCAGTTCCATGGCGACGGGCAGGGGCAGTACACGCCCCTCAAGCAGAAAAACATCGACACGGGCTTGGGCCTGGAGCGGCTGGCTTGCCTGATGCAGGGCGTGGACAGCATCTTTGAGGTGGACACCTTCCGGAGCATCCGAGAAGAGATCTCGGCGATCACCGGCGTGGCTTACCACCGGGACGAGAAGAGCGACATTTCGTTGCGCATTGTCACCGACCACATCCGATCGACCACGATGATGGTCTGCGACGGCATCCTGCCCTCCAACGAGGGGCGCGGCTACGTGCTGCGGCGGCTGTTGCGCCGGGCGGCGCGGCACGGGCGGCTTTTGGGCGTGGAAAAACCCTTCCTGTTCCAGGTGTGCCGCACGGTCATCCAAAACAGCGAAGCGGCCTATCCGGAACTTCGCGCCCGGGCCGCGCATATCGAACAGGTCATCCGCATGGAGGAAGAACGCTTTGAGAAAACCCTCGACGCGGGCCTCCTGTTGTTGCGTGAATCCATCGCGGCTGCGCGAGCCGCCTCGGGCACAGACCTCCCGGGCACGACGTTGCCGGGCGCGGCTCAACCAGACGCCGACCTGCCGGGCACGACGCTGCCGGGTACGACACTACCGGGCGCCGATGCCTTCCGGCTCTACGACACCTTTGGTTTCCCAGTCGATCTGACGCAGGAGATACTGGCGGAGGAGGGCATGACCCTCGACCGGCAGGCTTTTGACGATCTGATGCAACAGCAACGGGAACGCGCCCGCCAGGCGCGCAAGTCCCAGGGGGATCTAGGCTGGGCCGGCATGGATCTCGGCCTTAATCGCGATCTTGCCACCGTGTTCCTCGGCTATGACAAACTGGCAAGCGAAGGCCGCGTCCTGGCCCTTGTCTCGGGGGATCAGTTGCGCGACAGTGTTTCGGAAGGGGATCCAGTCAATATCGTGCTGGATCAAACGCCCTTCTGGGCCGAGAGCGGCGGCCAAATCTCCGACGCCGGCCGCTTGATCTCGGAGGGCGCCCTGGTGCGCGTGGATGACATGAGGCGCATGAAGGACGGAAAGTTCCTGCATATCGGCTTCGTTGAAGCCGGCGAGCTGTCCCGGGGCGACACCGTGAAGGCCGAGGTGGACGCCGGGCGGCGGGCGGCCATTGCCCGGGCCCATTCGGCGACCCATTTGCTCCACAGCGCGTTGCGTCAAGCTCTAGGCAACCACGTGCAGCAAGCCGGATCCTTGGTCGAGCCGGATCGCCTGCGTTTTGACTTCACCCACCATTCCGCCTGCACCCAAGAACAGCTGGCGATGATCGAGCATTCGGTCAATACCATGGCCCTGACCATGACCGCCGTGGATATCTCGGAGATGGCCATGGACGAGGCCAAGGCGTTGGGCGCCACGGCCCTGTTCGGCGAAAAGTATGGCGATCTCGTTCGCGTGGTCAAGATGGGCGACCTGTCCACTGAGCTTTGCGGCGGCACCCACCTGCCCAACACCTCCGGAATCGGATCCTTTGTGTTGCGCGGCGAGTCGTCGGTGGCCGCCGGCGTGCGCCGCATCGAGGCGCATGTGGGCCTGCGGGCCTTCGAGGACGCGCGGGCCGATGGCCGGACGCTTTCTGATTTGGCGCAGTGCTACAAGGCCAAGCCCGATGACCTTCTCCGCCGCGCCGCGCAAGTGTTGTCCGAACTCAAGGATGCCCGGCGCGAGATGGATAGGCTACGTGCCGCCAACCTCAAGGCCGAGATGGACAGGCTATGTGCCGAAGCACGGGATGTGGCCGGCTGCAAACTCATCACGGTTGTGATGCCGGAAACGGCGCCCGGCGATCTGCGCCAGGCCGGCGACTTCCTGCGGGAGAAAGACCCGGATGTGGTGGCCGTGCTGGCGGGGACACAGCAGAACAACCTCACCTTCCTGGCAGTCTGTGGCAAAAACGCTGTCATGCGGGGGATCCGCGCCGGGGACATTGTCCGGCAGGTCTCCAAGGCCGCGGGCGGGTCGGGCGGGGGCCGCCCGGACAGCGCCATGGGTGGCGGAAAGGACATTTCCAAAGCGGAAGGCGCCTTGGCGCTGGTGAACGGCATCCTGGAAAAAACTGTAGGGAGATAAAGACTGTTGGATCAACGGGGGTGGTGCCCATGCCTTTGAATTTATCCTTCACGGAGGAGAAAAACGGTTACTGCAAGCACCAGGTCGATGCGTATTTGGAGAGGATTTTTGGCGAATACGAAAACATGAACCGCGAATACAAGGCGCTGGAGGAAAAGTACCGGCAACTGGAACTGTTGGCGAAAGTGCTGGAGCACGACAAGAAGGCTGCCGCCGGCCTGGCATCCAATTTTCGGATCAAGGTCAGCCAGCTCGAAAGTGAAATCAGCCGCCAAAAAGAGGGCATGCAGGATCAACTGCCCGACTATACCAGGGAGGTTGCCCGCGTCCTGATGGATGCCGAGGAGTTGGCGCAGAAAATCTTAGCGCGTGCGCGAGAAGAGGAAACCCGGCAGAACGACGCGGCCCGCGAAGAAAACGGGCGTTTGCTGGCTGTCCGGGATCAACTGACCCGAGAACTGGAAAGACATTGGGAGCGTTTACGATATGGCAAGAACATCTGAGGGAAGGGCGCCTGACGCCGCCGAGCTGGAAAGGCAAGCGTCGCAATTGTGGGATGCCGACGAGTATGATGAAGGGATCTATGGGCCAGCGCCGGAGCCAATGCGGGGGACGGATCCGGAGCTTGCGCCGGAACTTGTGCCGGAACTTGTGCCGACTCCCATGCCCGGGCCTGCGCCGGATCTTGTGCCCAGTTCTCCGCCAGGGCCTGTGCCCGAACCTACATCGGGGTCCGAGCCGGGACCTGCGCCGAATCCCATGCCGGGATCTGCGCCGGAGCCTGGCCCCCCTGACGCGCCGCTTTCCGGGCAACCCGACCCGCCGCTGCCCCCAACCGACATCTCCTTGGAGATACCGCCCGAGATCGTCGACTGGTTGAACGGTTGCTATCGGCTAGAACCGGATGGATCGATCACCGAAGCCATGGATCTCACGGGGGATCCCTTCGAAGAAACTCCCCCCTCTCCCACAGACCCCCCCCTTAGCCCCCCACCCTCCCCTCCCCCCAAGAAGCGGTGGCGGCGATGGCGTTTTTCGAGCTATTTCCTCTGTTTTTCCCTTGCTCTTTTTGTCGTCGCCTTTCTGTTTGGCGGCATGGTTTGGACTTCCGCCCAGCCTTTCATGGGGCTGAGCTTTCACCCCACGCCCGGCAATATGCGCGACGCCCTGCCCCTGGGCGCGTTGATCGTCACGCGCCGGACAGATCCGGAGTTCGTCAAGTTGCACGACACCTTGGTTATTGTCGCGCATGACGGCGTACCCTCCCTGGGCAAGGTAGTGGCCATCGACGGCGACGGCGGCATGTATGCCCCCATCAACCGGTTTCGGCTGCGCTCCGACGGGACCGCCTCCGAATTGGCCGCCGCGGGGCAGGTCAATGTGCTGGTGGGGTCCGCGCCGGTTTTGGGCGCCATGCTCGGCTTCGTGCACAGGAACCTTCTCATATCCTTGTACCTCCCCTCGGTACTGCTTATCGCGGCCGTGATCCTGAAGGTGGTTTCCGCCCGCAGGACGCGACGCCAAGAAACCTGAGCAATGGATAAGGAAAATCGTATGCCGTATCGTGTCTGCCTTGTCGGGCTGGGATTGATGGGCGGCTCCATGGCTTACGCGCTGAAGGGGTTTCGGGACTGTGAGATTGTCGGGGCGGATAGCGATCCGGATGTATGCACCCGGGTCCTGCGCGCCGGCGCGGTGTCACGCGCCTATGGCGACGCCGCCGAGGCTGTGTCTGGCGCCTCGCTGGTCATCTTTTGCGTCTACCCCCACCACATCCCCCCGCTGATACGCGCCTGCGCGTCCCATTTCCAGCAAGGCGCGGTGGTATCGGACATCTGCGGGGTGAAAACCGGCCTATACCAAACGTTGGCGCCGCTTATCCCGGATACCATCGACTATGTGGGCGCGCACCCCATGGCCGGCCGCGAACGGGACGGTTTTGAGAACGCCTGCCCCACCCTCTACCGGGGTTCCGGCTTCCTCATCACGCCGCTGCCCAAAAGCAAACCCTCGGGCATTGCGTTGCTGCGCGAACTGGCGGATCACATCGGGGCGGCTCGGATCGAGGTGATCGATCCCGCGCACCATGATCGGATCATCGCCTACACCAGCGATCTCATGCACATCGCGGCAGCCGGGCTCTGTCTGGACTTCCACCCGGACATGACCTTGGCCTACACGGCCGGCGCCTTCCGGGACTGCACCCGCATCGCCGACATCAACCCGGACGCTTGGCGCGAGCTGTTGCTGGCCAACAGGGACAACACACTGGAGGCGCTGGATGCATACATCGAAGATTTGCGCCGGATGCGCGGCGCCATCGCGCGGCGTGACGGGGCGACGCTTGCCGGCCTACTGGCGCAGGCGGGCGACAACAAGAGGGAGATGCAGGGACGATGATCGCGCAACGGGTGAACTTGGGCAACGACAGTTACGAGATAATCATCGACGCCATGGCCACCTTCGGCAGAAGGATCGCGGACGCCTGCCAGCCTAAGGGGCAGATAGCCGTTGTGGCCGACGCGGCGGCCTATGGCTTTCACGGCGAGGCCATGGCGGGCGCCCTGCGGGCAGCCGGCCTTTCCCATGCGTTGCTGGCTTTGCCGCCCGGGGAGCATAACAAAACGATAGACGGTCTCGGGACAGTCTATCGTTTTTTCGCCGAGGCCGGGTTGCGGCGCGACGGCTTGGTCATCGCTTTCGGAGGCGGCGTCATCGGCGACTTGGCCGGTTTTGCGGCGGCCACTTGGATGCGCGGCGTGCCGTATGTGCAGGTGCCCACCACGTTGCTGGCCCAGGTTGACGCCGGTGTGGGCGGCAAGACGGCCGTCAACCTGCCAGAGGGGAAAAACCTGGTGGGCGCCTTCTACCAGCCCAAATTGGTGCTCATCGACACCACAGCCTTAGACACCCTCGCCCCCCGCGATTTTCGCTGTGGCATGGCCGAGGTCATTAAATACGGCGCGATTTTCTCCCGGAAACTGTTCGAATCACTGGCCGTCCCGCCCGGGCGGGACAGGTGGCCGGGCATTGTGGCCGAATGTTGCCGATACAAAGCCGACGTGGTCGGGCGGGACGAAAAGGAGAGCGGGGAGCGCAAACTGCTCAACTTCGGGCACACGCTGGGCCATGCCATCGAGAAACTGGGCGGCTACGAACGACACACCCACGGCGAGGCGGTGTCCGCCGGCATGGTGATAGCCGCCCAAATCGGCGAGAAGCTGGGCCTGACCCGTGCGGGATGCGCCGTCGCATTGCGCCATACCTTGTCGGCAAACGGGTTGCCCTGCGACAGCCCCTACAAACCGTCCGACCTGCTGGCATGTGCGGAGATGGACAAAAAATCCGGCGTGGGCGGCATCGCGTTTGTGCTACTGCGCGACATTGGCACAGCCTTCACGCATGTCCTCGACATGCCCGCCCTGCGCGAATTATTGTAGGGACGGCGTATGGATCCTGGATCCTGCGACTGCGCGCAGGATGACGGGGGGTGGTGCGGCATCCCAATCGCATCGCCGTTGGTTGGCGGGACGCGCGGGGGCGCGTCCCCTACATCGCATCGCCGTTGGACGGCGGGACGCACCGGGTGGATCGCCGTTGGTTGGCGGGACGCGCGGGGGCGCGTCCCCTACAACGCACCGCCGTGGGACGGCGGGACGCACCGGGTGGATCGCCGTTGGTCGGCGGGACGCGCGGGGGCGCGTCCCCTACAACGCGCCGCAACCACCGCCGTAGGGTGCGGCGACGGGACGCGCGGGGGCGCGTCCCCTACAACGCACCGCCGTGGGACGGCGGGACGCGCCGGATGGGACGCCGTTGGTCGGCGGGACGCGCCGGATGGGACGCCGTAGGGTGCGGCGACGGGACGCGCGGGGGCGCGTCCCCTACAACGCACCGAAATCCCTATGATATGATAAACGGAGAAACGTACAGGATATGAAAACCTTTCTAATTGACCGCTTCCCCGCCGGCTTGGTCCGGCCGCCATCCTCCAAAAGCATGGGCCATCGGGCCGTGATCTGCGCGGCGTTGGCCGAAGAGGATAGTGTCATCAGCCGCATCAGCTTGTCGGAGGATATTCAGGCCACGCTGGACGGCGTGGCCGCTTTGGGCGCCAGTTGGCGCCTATCCGGGGATACCCTGCATATCACGGGGCGATCACAGAACGCGGACAGGCGCCGGTACGACGCCATCGATTGCGGCGAATCGGGTTCCACCTTGCGCTTCTTGATCCCCATCGCGGCCCTCGACGCCCGCCAAACGACCTTCACGGGGCGGAGGCGTCTCTTTCGACGCCCCTTGGAGGCGTACGCGCGGGTGTTTGCCGAGCGAAACCTCCTCTTTCAGCCCATACAGGAGGGACTCCGCGTGGCCGGGCCGCTCGTCGGGGGGCCTATCGCCTTGCCGGGGGACGTGAGCTCGCAGTTTGTGTCGGGCTTGCTCTTCGCACTGCCCCTATGCCGGGAAGCAAGCGATCTGCGGCTGACCACCCCGTTGGAGTCGGCGCCCTATGTGACCCTCACGCTGGATGCCATGCGCCGGTTTGGCGTTGCGGTGGAAGAAGTACGGGAAGGCGGCAGACATCATTACCATATCCCCGGCGGGCAATGCTATCGCGCCTGCGCGCTCACGCTGGAGGCCGACTATTCCCAGGCCGCCTTCTTCCTGGCGGCGGCGGCGTTGGGTTGCTCTGTGCGTTGCGCCGGCCTGTCGCCGGACAGCCACCAAGGTGACCGGGCTATGCTGGATATCCTGCGGGATATGGGCGCGGAGGTCATCTGGGAAGGCGGGCTTGTCTCTGTGCGGGCAGACCGGTTACGCCCGGTCACCGTGGATGTCCGGGCGATCCCCGACTTGACGCCGCCCATCGCCACGCTATGCTGTTTTTGCGAGGGGACGAGCAGGATCGTCAACGCAGGCCGCCTGCGGCTCAAGGAGAGCGACCGCCTTGGCGCCTTGGCGGCGGAGCTGGGCAAATTGGGCGCCGACATCCAAGAAGGCCCCGACAGCCTGACCATCCGCGGGAAGCCGTCCCTGCCCGGCGGGGAAGCCGACGCCCAAGGCGACCACCGCATCGCCATGGCGGTGGCGGTGGCGGCCATCCGTTGCCAAGGCCCGGTGACGCTGACCGGCGCCGATAGCGTGAACAAATCCTATCCCCGCTTCTGGGATGATTTCCTCGTAGCCCCGACCGCGCCGTCGTAGGGGAAGACCTGGGTAACCGGGTGGCCGGGTGGCCAAGTCCATGCCCACCCGCGCCGTCGTAGGGGCGGCATTCATTCCGCCCGCGGCATCCGTGACGCGCCGCCCGCGACCGCCGTTGGGCGCGGGGCCGCGCCCCCTACAACGCGCCGCGCCGCGCTAGGCGAAGGGGTTCTCCCCGCAGTACAGCGTGCCGGCTGGGCGGTTGTAGGCGATATCGCCGACGCCCAGCAGTTTCATCGCGTCGAAAAGGGCGCGCCCGACATGGGCGAAGGCGACGCCCGCGTGGTGCGGGTAGCGTTTGGCAATCAGCACGTGGCGGTAGAAACGTCCCATCTCGGGTACGGCAAACACGGAGATGGCGCCGAAGCTCTTGGGATCGACGGGCAGGATCTCGCCCTCGGCCATATAGCTCGTCAACGCGCAATCCGCCGTGCCTTGCAGGCGGAACAGCGTGATGTCGCCGGCCCTGATGGTGCCTTCCAGCGTCCCGCGGGTAATATCGGGTTCCCCGTCCGGTTCCAGCGCGCGGCGCATGATGCGCTGGAAACTCATCTTGGGGTTGTTGAGGAGGCAAGCCGCCGTATTGCCGCAATGGAACCCCATGAACAAGTCCGTGGGCTTGTAGGGGCCAAAGGCGGCGTTCCCTTGCGCCATGTCGCGGGGGACGGTGTTGTTGATGTCCAGCAAGGTGGCCGGCGACAGCGTCGCCAGTTGGATGATATATTCGCTCAACGCCCCGTAAATGTCTGTTTCACAGGCCACGGGGATGCCGCGAGCCGCCATGCGGGCGTTGACATAGCAAGGGACGAAGCCAAACTGGGTTTGGAAGGCCGGCCAGCACTTGTTGGCAAAGACGCCGAACCGGGAGGCGCCCAGGTTCTGCGCCATCCAGTCGAGTAGCGTGATTTCGTACTGGGCCAGCCGCGGCAAGATCCCCGCGTAACGGTTGCCGGCGCCCAGCTCGGCGGCCATGTCCGCCTGCACTTCCGGGATGCGCTTATCGCCCTTGTGGGCATGGTAAGCGGCATACAAATCGAGTTCGGAGTTTTCCTGGATCTCTACGCCCAAATCGAACAACGGCTTGATGGGGGCGTTGCAGGCCAAGAAGTCGTAGGGGCGCGGCCCGAACCCGAAGATCTTCAGCCCCGCCAACCCCAGCTGGATGCGGGCGACGGGGAGAAACGCGGCGATCATGCCCGCCACCTCGCGGGCGTCGCCCACGGGGTAATCCGGGATATAGGCCCCAACGCCGCGAAGCCCCAAGTTGTACGAGGCGTTGAGCATCCCGCAGAAGGCATCGCCGCGCCCGTCAAATAAATCGTCCCCTGTTTCCTCGGCGGCGCCGACAAACATGACGGGGCCTCCGAATTTTTGCGCCAGTAAGGTCTCGGGGCCTTCCGGGCCAAAGTTGCCCAGATAGACGACCAAAGCGTTGACATCGGCTTTCCTGAGTTCATCCAGCGCGGCCAAGGCATCCTTCTCGTTTTCCAAGATAGTTTGGGCTTCGAATAAATCGAAATCCATGCCGGCGCATGCGCTGACCACGGCGGCGCGGCGGCGCACGGACAGCGCGGCCGGAAAACAATCGCGGCTGACAGCCACGAGCCCCAGATTGACCTTCGGTGTGTTATGCATGGTGATATCCCCCTTCGCACTTATAGATTTATAGACTTATTGACTTACTCTTATGATTTGATTTCTCTCCGCTTGTATGGTATAGTGTGATTGAAGAATTTGATAAACTTAGGAGGGGTATTGTATGAGTACTGTCCACGGCGTCATCGTCTCACGGCGTTCGAAAGCGATATTTGTCGATGTCATCCGCGGGCACTTTGCCACCGGGCATTCCCATGTCAACTATTTCATCGACCTCAACCAAGCGAAAGACCGGCTCAAAATGGCCCGGGAAATCGCCACGGAGCTGTCCGGGCGGTACACCGCGATCGACATCGACACCATCCTCTGCATGGATGGCACCAAAATGATCGGCACGTTCATCGCCGACGCGCTCACCCAGCCGGGCATGATACTCAATTCGGGGAAAGACATGGGCGTCATCCGCCCGGAGCAAAACACAAGGGGGCACCTGATATTCCGTGACAGCAACCTGAACATGGTGCGCGGCAAGAATGTCCTGATGATTGTCTCTTCGATATCCACGGGCATCACGGTCCACCGCGCCATGGAATGCCTCCATTATTACGGGGGGCACCCGGCGGGAGTCTGCGCTTTGTTCAGCATTCTTCCGGAAATCGAGGGGCATACGATCAACACGATCTTCACCAACGCTGATATCCCCGATTATCGCAGTTACCAAGTGGAAAGTTGCTCACTGTGCGCGGGGAAGCACAAGCTCGACGGCGTGGTCAACGCTTTCGGCTATTCCCACCTGTAATATTCCCGCCAATCATAACCCCGCCTATACATTCCCGCCTGTAAGGGTCTGTTGCCTGTACCCGCCTATAATAACCTGTGGCCTGACTATCCCCTCAACGCCCGGATGTACGCATCCATCGCGCCGGCTACCTGGCGCGATCGCCGCACGGCCTCCACCACAGTCCTCGCCCCGGTCACCACGTCGCCGGAGGCGAATACGCCTTGCCGGGTCGTGCGGCCGGAATCGTCGGCGACGACCAAGCCGGACGCGCCCACTTCGATGCCCTTTGTGGAGGATACGATGACGGCCCTGGGGCCTTGGCCGATGGCGACAATGATGGAATCCGCCGGGTAGAGTTGCTGGGACCCGGGGACAAGCTCGAAGGCGCCGACGCCGTCCGCTGTGGCGCGGGTGTCGTCCGCAGTGGCGCCGGTGCCATCCGCTACAGCGCCGGTGCCATCCGCTACAGCGCCAACGCCATCCGCTACAGCGCGGGTGCCGTCCGCTACAGCGCGGGTGTCGGCTAGCAGGGCGCCCTCCTCGGTAAACGCGAGGGCGGCTTTGTTGAAGATGAACCGGACGCCGTCGATCTTTGCGTACTCCATTTCGACAGGCTGCGCCGTGACAGCCGACTCCTCCCCATAGCAGGCGACGCAGACCTCGCTACTACCATGCCGGAGGGCCGTCCGGGCTACGTCCATCGCCACGTTGCCGGCGCCCACGACGAGCACGCGCCCGCCCAAGTTGTAGACATCCGGGTTGCGCAGGTACTCAATGGCAAAATGCACATGCCCTAAGCTCTCGCCTTGGATGCCCAGCTTCTTGGGGCGCCACACGCCGGTGCCCATGAAGACCGCGTCGAAACCATCCCGAAAGAGTTCGTCCAAATTCAGGCTCGCGCCGATTGTGGTGTTGGGCCTGATTTTTACGCCCAAACCGGCCAACGCATGCCCCAGCCTGTCCAAGATGCCCTTGGGTAGGCGGAACTCCGGGATCCCGTAGCGCAAAATGCCGCCAATCCGCTCATTCCCGTCATAGATCGTGACCCGATGCCCTTTTTGCGCCAAATAAAACGCGATCGTGATGCCGGCGGGGCCGGATCCGATGATAGCGGCTTTCCCCTGCTCCTGCCCCTGCGCCGGGGCCGTCGGCTTATAAAGGCTCAGATAGTAGTCGGAAATATATTGCTCAATGGCGCTGATATGCACAGGCACGCCCTTTTTCCCCAAGATACAATGGCCTTCGCATTGGTTTTCCTGGGGGCAAATCAAGGAACAGACGATAGACAGCGGATTGTTGTCAAACAGCAGGCGGCCGGCTTGCTGGATGCCGTCGCTCAGGAGCAAGTGGATGGCATCCTTGATGGGCGTTTCCACGGGGCATCCTTGTATGCACAGCGGGTTCTTGCACTGGAGGCATCGGCGGGCGTCGTCTACAATATGCTTATTCACATTGTCCTCCTTGGTTCTTTGTCTCCCGATGGGGAGATTATAACATGGATGGACGAACCTTGTAAATAAAATAATGTATATTCTTTCATGATATATCGTATTAAATAGCATTTATCACAGTGGTTTCATTACCTATAGTGTAATTTAAGTAGCTCTTGACAATATATTTCAACATATTGTATTGACAGCCGAAAGAATGTTCGCTATAATGGTTCATAGAGGTGAAGGTTTGGGCGCAAAACAGGCGCGAGACGCAACGAGACGCAACAACGAGACGCAACGAGACACAATCCGATAGGAAAGCGACAATGCAAGCGACAACTCAATATTTTGACATCTTTGTGTTGTGATTTTTCATCAGCTGGTTCGATAATGGCGAACCCGCGTTATTGTTGCGCACTTTTTCGGATGGGTATTTTCAAATAAGGTTTGCCAGATGGGGTTACCTTTTGAAATGGGCGCCGCCCACGGTTCCCCAACACTTGAAGAATGTGAGAGGAAGAACATGAGAATCAGACTGGCCATACTCGACGCGGACGCAAACTTCTTGCAACGCATTTCCCATGCCTTTACGAGCAAATACCCGGAAAAGCTGGAGATCTATTCCTTTTCCGATTGGGACGCCGCACTCTCCGGCATGGCGGGCGCGAGGATCAACGTGTTCCTCGCAGCCGACAGCTTTGCCATCGATATATCGAAACTGCCCCGGTACTGCGGTTTTGCCTACTTGGTGGAATCGCCTGATATCGAGGCTTTTCGCGGTTGCCCGGCCGTCTGCAAGTACCAGCGGGCCGAGTCCCTCTACAAAGCCATTCTGGAACTCTATGCCGACAGCGTCTCCGATGCCGTCGGGCTGAGGATGGACTCCGACACCGCGGTGCGGACCATCACATTTGTGTCCGCGAGCGGTGGCTGCGGCAGCTCGGTTTCCGCCGCCGCATGCGCCAAAACCCTCGCGGCCATGGGGCAACGGACGCTGTACCTCAACTTGGAGACCTTTGGCGGCGCGGAATCCTTCTTTGCCGGCGAGGGGCAGTCCGACTTCGGCGATATCCTCTTCGCGATCAAGAGCAAGAAACCCAACCTGTCCCTGAAACTGGAAAGCGGCGTCAGGCAGGACGAATCCGGCGTGTTCTTCTATGCGTCCCCCCCCACCGCGCTGGATATGATGGCGATAAAAATCGAGGATACAAAGAAACTGCTGGCCGATATCAGGTTGACGGGCCGCTACAACGCCATCGTCATCGATATCGACTTTTCCATGGGCGAGTACGCCATGGAGATCTTCCGCCAGTCGGCCGCCATCGTTTTTGTCTGCGACGGGGAGGCGCTGGGAAACGCCAAGTTTGCCCGCGTCTACCGGGCCATGGAGATTGTCGAGCAGCAAACCGGCATGGCCTTGCTGCCGCGCATCTGCGTGTTCTACAACAAATTCAGCAACAAAACCGGGAAAACCCTGGGCGACGATATCCGATCCATCGGCGGGGCGCCCCGGTACGAACACGCGGCGGCCAAAGATGTCGTGGCGCAGCTGGCAGGGATGGGCGTATTTCAGAAACTGACAGAGGTCCTATAATTGAGGGGGAGCGTCATGCACGAAGGTAAATGGGAAGAGACCGTCGCCCATGTCAAGGCATATATCACGGAAACCCTTCCGTTGAGCACGCTCAGCGACGAGGAACTCCAAGAAAAGATCGAAGAGCTGGTAAAGTGCCGGGTCGGGGACGAGTATTGCCCCATCGATACGATGGTGTCGATGGTACGGCAGGTATTCAGCGGCATCAGGGGCCTCGGCCTGTTGGACAGCATCATCTTGGACGATTCCATCACCGAGGTGATGATCAACGGCTTTGAAAACGTCTTTATCGAAAAAAACGGGGAACTGAGCAAACTGGACAAGCAGTTCGAAAGCCAACGGAGGCTGGAGGATGTCATCCAGCGCGTCGTCGGCCTGGCGGGGCGCGAGGTCAACCAAGCCAACCCCATCGTGGACACGCGCCTGCCCGACGGTTCCCGTGTCAACGTGGTCTTGCCTCCCATCGCCCTATGCGGCCCCACCATGACCATCCGAAAATTCTCGAAGACGCCGATGACCATAGAAAAGCTGATCGAATACGGATCCATCACCCGGGAAATCGCCGATAAGCTGGAGGTGCTCGTCCGCGCCAAGTTCAATATCTTCATCAGCGGCGGCACGGGATCCGGCAAGACCACATTCCTCAACGCCCTGTCCAACTATATCCCGAAGGACGAGCGCGTCATCACCATCGAGGATTCGGCCGAGCTGCAGATCAAGGGCATCGACAACCTGATAGGCATGGAAACAAGGAACGCCAACTCGGCCGGCGCCGGGCGGATCACGATACGCGATCTCATCAAGACCTCGCTGCGCATGAGGCCGGAGCGCATCGTGGTCGGCGAGGTGCGCGGCGGGGAAGCCTTGGACATGTTGCAGGCGATGAACACGGGGCATGACGGATCGCTGTCCACGGGACATGCCAATTCGACGCGGGACATGCTCAGCCGCATGGAAACCATGGTCTTGCAGGGGGCGAACGGGTTGCCCCTCGAGGCCATACGGCAGCAAATCGCGTCGGCGGTGGATATCATCATCCATCTGTCCCGGTTGCGAGATCGTTCCCGGAAGACCATGGAGATCACGGAGATCCTGGGATACGAGAACGGCGAAATACGGCTCAATCCGCTCTTTGTTTTCCAGGAAGATGAGAAATCGACGCTAGATCGGGTGTCGGGTAGCCTCACGCGCACGGACAATCCCCTGCAAAACGTCCTGAAGCTGCAATTGGCCGGCGCCAAAATAACCATTTGAAATCAGAGGTGTAACGATGGGGTTATTTACCAAGGGACCTAAACCGGAGAAACAGCCGCAGTATTACCAATCCGCGACCAATATGCGCACGCTCAACTACAAGGTCTACTACATGTCGCTGCCGCAGAAGATCCTATATTTCCTCATCGGGTTTGGCGTAGGCGGGGCCGTGGGCTACCTCTTCTACGGGGGCATCGGGCTGGACGAATTTGGCAATCCGACGATGACGACGTACGTCCTGAATACGTTTTTCGTCGGGGTGACGGGTCTGATCGCGGGCATTAAATTCCTCCCGATCCGGGTGTCGCAGATCATCCAGAAACGAAAAAGGAAGTTGAATTCGCAATTCCGCGATATGCTGGAGGCCCTGAATACCTCGCTGGGCGCCGGGAAGAATGTGCCGGACTCCTTCAAAGCGGTGCATGGCGACCTCAAAGTGCAATATGAGGAAGACGCGTTCATCCTCAACGAATTGGAAGTGATCCTGTCCGGTGTGGCGAACAACGTGGCCATCGAGGACTTGCTGGAGGATTTCGGGCACAGGAGCGGCATCGACGACATCGTCAGCTTCGCCAATGTGTTCCAGATCTGCTTTCGGATGGGCGGGAACATCAAGGATGTCATCCGCGCCACGCATGAGATACTCACCGACAAAATGGAGATACGGGAAGAGATCGACACGGTCGTCACCGCCAGCAAGACCGAGCAGAACATCATGGTCATGATGCCCATCGCGATTGTCGGCATGCTCAAGATGTTGAGCCCCGAACTCTCGGCCAACTTCACGACAGTGACGGGCATCGCGTCGACCACGGTGGCAATTGTGCTGTTCATCGTTGCGCATTATGTGGGCAAGATGGTATTGAATATCAAGGTATAGGGGGCCAATGCGGTGTTTACGGTTACCAATCTGATTATTTTTGGCATCGGCGCGTTCTTCCTGACTTGCTGGCTGGGCTTGTTCGTCGTGGGGTACAGGCGCGCCGGGCTGTTCGCGACGCTCGACGGGAAGGGGTTCCCGCTGCGGGAGATCTACTTCGTCGGCTACGCGCTGGTGGAAATGCTCAAGTACCCGTACAAATCCAAGGGCGACCGCAAATTGCGCCGCGAAGTCTCCATACTCTACGGGGACCGGTTCGCGGACTACTACATCCGCGTCGTATACGCGCAGAAGATCACCATCGCGATGACCTTGGTCGTCATGTCCTTCGTGGTGTACGGATTGGCCAACGATGTGACGGCCTTGGCCGTGATGCTCGCTTTCTCGGGGGCTTCCTACTATTATTTCGGCACGGCTGTCGGCAAGAGGATGCGCAAGCGATCCGAAGAGATGCTGCGGGATTTCTCCGAGGTCATCTCCAAGCTGGCGTTGCTGACCAACGCGGGCATGATTCTGCGCGAGGCGTGGGAAACGGTGGCGTATACGGGGCAATCCGTGCTGTACGCCGAGATGCAAAAATGCGTCGACGAGATGAAAAACGGCGTCTCCGAAGTGGACGCGCTGTTCGGGTTCGGCACGCGATGCGTCATTCCCGAGATCAAAAAGTTCACCTCCACGTTGGTGCAAGGCCTTATCAAAGGCAACAGCGAACTGGCCTTTTTCCTCAAAGAACAGAGCAAAGAGGTCTGGGGCATGAAGAAGCATGTCATCAAGAGGCAGGGGGAAAAAGCGGCCAGCAAGTTGCTCATCCCCATCTGCATCATGTTTGTCGGGATATTGATCATGATCATCGTGCCGATCTTCGGGAACATGGGCGGGTAGATCATCATTGATATATATTTTATAAGAGAAGGAGGTGAAGAAAAATGCTCGGAAGCCTCAGGGTGTGCGCCACCCTCGCGCGCGCGAAGATGCAGTCGTTTTTCACAAAGGAAAACGGAGAGGTCAACATCGTCGCCATCGTCGTTTTATGCGGCATTGCAATTCTGCTGGCAGTTTTTTTTAGAAAAGAGATCGAGAAAGTACTCGCTTCGCTGTTCGGCACAATCCAGACTAGCGCCAATAATGCCATCAAGGAAGGCTGAGATCAGCCGCTCGGCCAACATGGCGCTTGCGCCGCCGCCTGCGAGCGGCGCAAGCGCCCACGCCGCAATCGCTACGCAGTTACTACGCCGATACCGTATAGAGTTAGTTTATCATGAACGATGCGCGTTTGCGATGCGCGTCGAGAGGAGAGAGGGGAGGGGCAGGCCGTGCGTGTACACAAGCGCGAGGGCGGCATGGTGATTATCGAGGCCACCATTGTGTTCCCGGTCATGTTTTTAGTTATCTTTTTTATGATCTTCATGGGCAACGCCTATTATCAGAAATGCAAGATCGAAGCCATTGTCACCGAGCTGACGCTGGATGGCGCCGCTTATTGCGCCAGCCCACTGCTGCGAGACGTGGATAAAACCGGCAAGGCGCCGACGTTTGGGAAAAGCACCGACCCATGGCGGTACTACAGGTACTTTACCAAAATGGGCAACACCCAGCAGGCCATTGAACAAGAGTTGGAAACACAGGTGGGGGGCGTCGGTACGGGGCTGTTTTCCTGCATGAAGCCCAACCGCCCCTCGGCCAAGGTGCAGCCCAACAACTACGTGGTGTACTCCACCTTTAGCATCGACTTGGACTATATGGTTCCGCTTCCCATCAAACTGTTGGGGGAACAATACTTTTCCAGCTTCAGGGTAGAGACCCATGCCGAATCCGCCGTGACAGACGCGCCGGAATTCATCCGGAATGTGAATATGGTCGAGGACTATCTGAAGCAAACCGGGGTAGACGAAAAAATCAAAGAGGCCATCGACAAAGCCAAAGGGTTCTTTAAGAAAAAGTAAGCCTATCGTAAGCCTATAATGAGCCTATAATAAGCCTATAGTAAGCTTTAGCAAGCCTTTTGAATGGGAGAGTTTGGAATGAAGAAGAAACGGAATTCGTCTCATGGCGCCATATCGGTTTTCTTGGCGCTGGTGCTCGTCCCCTGCATCGTCGTCACGTCGGTCTTTGTGGATGTGGGCCGCGTGAAGCTGGGCCAAAACCTTGTGGAGGCGTCCGGCGATCTGGCGCTCAACTCCCTGCTGACCCACTATGACTACGACCTAAACGACTACTACGGCATGGTCGCGTCATGCCAAAACATCAACGATTTCTATAGCACCTCCGCCGACTACTTTCTGCGCCTGCTATCCTCGAAGGGGTTGAGCGCCGAGGAAACCAAGACCCTATGGACGCAGATCGAAGGCATGGTGAAGAGCGAGGACATTTCCAACCTGCTTCAGATGGAGCTGTTGTCGGATCAGTCGTCGATGATCGCGCCGGTCGAGGGCGCGAACATGGAAAACGCCGCCATCATCAAAGAGCAGATCGTGGAGTTCATGAAATACCGCGCGCCGATTAACATCGTCGCCGGGTTCGTCAGCTCCTTGACGGGCGCCGGCAAGGAAGTGGAGGATCAACAGAAGGACAAGGAACTGTCCGACACCAAGCGAAAGTCCTATGAGGCGGAAAACGAGCTGATGGAGGAAGCATTCTCCGTCTATGAGAAGCTATATAAGTACCAGAAGATCGATCCGCAGGAAGCCGGGAAGGTGGATAGGATCAACCAGATCGTGGCGCGGCTCAACGGCTATCGCGGCATCTACCGGGAGATCCACGAGGCGTTGGTCTATGATCTCTACAACACGGAAAACCTGAAGGAAGTCAGAAAAACCGTCTACAAAAAATCCAACCACGACCCCTCGTCGCCTTACAGCGATGAGAAAAACGCGAAACTGAGCAACGTCAGGTCCATCATGCAAAGTTTGGCAAAGGCCATCACCGCTTACAAGAAAGCGAAAACCGCCTTGGAGGACGTATTCCCAACCTATGACAGGAACACCGTATACGACATCCAGTATTGGGCGCAACACGCCGCGACAATCACCAACAAAATAACGACGATGGATAATGAGTCCAAGAATATCATGGACAATTGGTGCAAACTCGAAAACGCATATGCGTATTTGGATCCCGAAGAGGACACGGGCCGGATGCTTCTCTTTAGCGGCACGCAATATAATGGATATGACGGATGCACGTATGAAGATACGTATTCCTGGCACTACGACAAATTATGCAGCCAAGCCCAGGGGATATTCAACAGGGTGCTCAGCGTGGAGGCGAACAACGAATCTTCGGGCGACAAATACATCAAATACATGTCCATCTTCCAGCGCATCTCCACCTTGCCGGCCAACAAAGATAAGATCAAGCCGGATAAACGCATAGTCCCGTCGGTAAACAAGAGCGTGGAAGCCACGATCTCGGACATCTATACGCAAATTACAGCCGACAAGGCGAAAATGAAGGAATGCAGCGACGCCTTAAAAGATGTCCCCGGCAAACTGAACAAGCTCAAGACGCTTGTGAAAAAATACAAGGAAGCCTTTAACAAATGGGACGACAAGGCCAAGGGCACCGATACGGATATGGGAAAGACAGACAGGGACGAGGTGGCGAATGAGAAGCTGATGAAAGACCTCGCGAACCTCACGGACGAGAGCATCGACGCGCTGAAGGGCCGTGTGGAACAGATGAAGGAATTGTACGACAGCATGATCAAATCCATCGACGCCGTGAAATATGGCAACAAAAAGCTACTCGACATCAAGACCTTTAAGAATGCGAAGGATGCCTCCGGCATCGCTAGTAACAAGATCAAAACAACGAAAAGCGAGCTGAAAGATTATTTCGAGACATCGTTTTCTTTCACGCCCGCCGAAGGCAACGCCGCTGACGCCAACATCTCGCAGTCCAACCATCCCAACCTCAAGAACCCGCCCGCGCCCGCGCTTTGGGTGTGGATGAACGACAACTTTGAGTCCGTGATGGAAGGGGAGGAAGCGGACAAGAAAAATGATATGAACGATAAGTTCAAGAAACTTCAAGAAGAGAGCGGCACAAAAGGTGGCGGGGATGGCAAAGATAAAGAAAGCCAAGAGGCGGAAAGTGACAGCGTGACAGAAAATTCCATAAAAGGCCATGGGGATGCCTTCGGCGTATTGGACGCCTTTAGTAGCGTCGCGAAGTTGTTTACCGACCTTGCCAGCGGCATTGGCGAAGGAGACTTGTCGGGCGCGTTGAGCCAACGCATGGAAACCCTATACGCCACAGAGTACGTGGCCGGCATGTTTAGCAGCTATACGTCCGAAAAAGAAGCCCTATACAAGCTTGCCGATGAGAAAGGCGACGGGAAATACAAAGGGTCACTCATCACGATCGATACGATGAAGGAGATCGGTAAAAATAGCGATTTTACAAAACTCTTTGAAAAAGATAACAAGGATTGGACAAGCGTCAAGCCCAAAGACGCCAAAAACAGGTCGCTGACCACCAAGCCTATCAACAAACACAACAACTGGGCGCACGGCGCCGAGTGGGAATACATCCTCTTTGGGAAAGATACAAGCCAGGATAATGTGAACACCGCCCTGACCGGCATGTACGCGATCCGCTTCATCTTAAATGTCCCCAGCGCCTTCATGTTCTACTGGAGCGGCGACAATCTCACGGCCACCGTGATCGCGGCCGTGGCCAACGCCATACAATCCGCGACATGCGGGATTGTGCCCGCCCCGCTGATCAAGGCGATCCTCATCTTGATTTTGGCCGCCGTCGAAACCGTCAACGATGTGAGCATGCTCAAAGCGGGCATACCCGTGAAGTTCATCAAGACAAAAAAAGACGGCAAGCCGGATCCCGAATGGGTGACGGACATTGAAGCCATTGGGGATGATTTGGTAAAAAAGCTCGCCAGCGAGGCAAGCGACTCTTCCGGCACCCAAAGAAACGAGCGTAGCGGCTTGCATCTGTCCTACAACAACTATATGTATATATTCCTGCTGTTGGGTTTCGACAGCACCGATCGAGGGCCGCAGATGTACGAGCGCACCGCCCGCGTCATGCAGGCAAACCTGAACTATCTCATCGATGGGAACGGGAAGGGCGACAGTTTCCAACTCACCAAGGCCTTCGTCCACTTCAACATCAACGCGAAAGTCCGGATCAAACCGCTCATGCTGGCGCTTCCCTACTATACCATCGACGTGGAAGGGAACCCCTATGAGGAAACGGACTGGTGTACCTTCTCCTATAAGGCCACCAGGGGGTACTCCTAATGCGAGGCGCGGGGACGCGAGGCGCGGGGATGCGCACTGCGGGAATGCGCACCGCAGGGATGCGCGGCGCGGGGATGCGAGGGTTGTTTTTCCGAGGCACCAAAAAGGAAGGCGGCGCCGTCGTCGTCGAGGCGACCATCGCGTTGAGCGTCTTTATCTTCGCCATATTCATCGTACTGTCTATCGTAAACATTTGTTTCATCCAAGCTAAAATCGGGACGTCCCTCGCGTCTTCCACGAAGGAAATATCGCAATACGTCTACCTCTACTACAAATTCAGCCTGGATGAAAAACAAGCCAGCCTACATGGGAAGACCGCACAGTCCAGGGAAACGGCAGACATCACGGTGTCGGGCATATCGACGATGATGGACGCCCTGTCCGACGGGCAGAAGAGCTGGGATAGCGGCGACTACAACGGGCTGATCACGGCCGTGAACTCCGGGAGCGACAGTTTCAAGAGCATTATAAACAGGTACAAAGAGGAACTGAGCGACCCCAAGGCGTTTATCAAAGGCATGGCCATGCTGGCCGGCGAGGAATTGCTCGAAGAAGGCAAGGGCATGTTGGGGGGCCTGATCTGCCGTTCCTTCATGCAAAAGAACCTGAAGGAATCGCCGAGCGACAACGCCGAGGCATACCTGCGCCGCTACAAGGTGAAAGACGGGCTGGACGGGCTGGATTTCAGCGGATCCTCGTTGATGGCTTTCGGCGTGAGCGACGAAATCCAAATGGTCGTCACCTATGAGATCGAAGTCGTCAAATTGTTGAATTTCGATTTTTCCTTCACCATCAAGCAATGCGCCAAGAGCGCCGCGTGGGGCAACGGGGTTTCCCTACTGCGGGACAAAAAGAGCAGCGGCGGCGGTGAAGAAGAGGGGACAAAAAACGAATCCAGTGTTTGGGACTTGCCGCCCATGGAGCGGGGGAAGGTCATCCACGATAAGGAGAGGGATCTATTCACCCTGCCGACATACGGCGCCAGCGGAAACGGCTACAATGGCTACAACCTGGACAAGAATCAATATATCGCGATAGCCAGCATGCACGGGGTGTCATACAACAGCTCATCCGGGGTAACGGGCAAGCTCAGGTCGGAATTCAATGCCTTGTTTAACGCCGCCGGCAAGGTGGAGGATCAAGTGACGGTGCTAGGCGCCGACGGGAACAACACAACCGTTACGGCCAAAGACATAGATAAGACGTATAAGATCATCCTGGTCGTGCCCGACAATGCGGATCTAGCGATGATTGAGGCGGCCGCCAGCAACTTTGTGAGCGAAAAAGCGGCTGCCGGGATTCAATTGACGGTGGAAGTGAAGACAGGTTACGGATCGCCCACCGAAAAAGAAAATACAAAAGAAAACACAGAAGGTTAGGGCAGAAAGGTCAGAAAGGAGAGAAAGCCATGGTTTTCTCATTATGCGCGGCCGCGTTGGTACTCAACGGCTTGAGTGTATTCATATTGGCTACGGACTACGCGAGGCAGGCAAAAAAGCGTCTCCCGGGGAACACAGGGAACGCGGAAATTGCGGGGGACACGGAGGACGCGGAGGACGCGGTGGATGCGGTGGACGCGGAAATTACGGGTACCCTTCCTTCCAATCCTTGGCTCACCAAAAAGTTTGTCATCTTCGGGAGCCTCATGACGCTACTTAGTATCGGCATTGCCGTTTCGATGTCGCAACTCAACGCCTCCCAATCGTTTTTATTCGATCTCAAGCGGCTGTGCTTGCTCAGCCTCTTGTGGCCGGTGGCCTTCGTCGATTTCCAGACCTACCGGATCCCCAACTTGTTTATCGTCACCGGGCTTGCCTACAGGGTCATCATCCTGATGTGCGAGTTGATCGTCGAACCGGAAGGGCTGTGGCTGCGCGCCGGCGCCGAGTTGATCGCCGCCGTCGCCTTGGCTCTCGCGGCGTTCCTTTGCGGGTTGCTCATCAAGAATTCCATCGGATTCGGGGACATCAAGCTGTTTATCGTCATGGGCTTATTGCTGGGCTTGGACGGCATATGGGGTTCCGTGTTCGTGTCGCTCATTGTTTCCTTTGTCATCTCCGCCGTCTTCCTGATCACCCGGAAGAAAAAGCGCAAAGACGTCATCCCCTTTGCGCCCGCGCTGATGATCGGCACATATATCTCCGTATTCTTGACCGGTATGTGAGTGGGGAGGCAAGAAAATGAAAAACTATAAATTGCTGGCGCCCCTGGTTTTAGTCGTCCTGTTTTTGGCTTCCCTCTACATGACTTTCGATGCCAACGGAAAGGCCGACGAAGAGTACCACACATACCTCGCCGCCGCGCGTTCCTATGCGGCGCAGGGCATTGTCGTCACAGCGTTGGAGCATTATGCGCAAGCGCTTGGCATCCAAGAGTCCCTCCCGCTGCGGCTGGAAATCGCGCGTATCTATCAAGGGGGCGAAGATTTCAGATCCACCGAAAAATGGGGCCAGGAAATGCTGAACACCTATCCATACAGCGTGGAAGCCTATCAATACATGATGGAACTGTATCACGAAAAGGAAGACTACGCAGCCTGCTTTGTCCTGGCCGACACCATGGAAAAGCGCAACATCTCCAGGCAGACAGTCTCCGCCATCCTGGACGAGATCGGGTACACCCACTTTTTCAAAGGGAATTACGAAGAGGTGTCCGCTTTCAGCGAAGGGCTCTGCGCCGTGAGAAAGAAAGAAACCTGGGGTTATGTGACCGAGACCGGCGGCAGCGCCATCACGTCAAGTTACTTGAAGGCGGGCGCGTTCAGGCATGGATTGGCGCCTGTCGAGGATAGGGAATCCGACTCGTACTACATCGATGCGGAGGGCAATAAAATGAAGGTGGCGCCGGGCATGAACCGGACCTGTACGCTGGGCGTCTCGGAATCGGGATTCTATACGCTCTACAACGGATCGACATGGGGCCTCTACAGCGATGACGGCGAGCTCGTCGCCGGTGGATACGAGGACGCCTCCTCGTACATAAACGGCGTGGTCGCGGTCTTGGAGGAGGGGCGGTGGCATTTGCTGGACAACAGCGGCGAAGCCCTCTCCAACAAAACCTATGAGGCGATCGTCCAGGATGAAAAGGGTGTCGTCTGTCGGAACGACAGGCTGTTTGCCCAGGAGGGCGGGTACTATTACCTGGTCGAAACAAACGGGAACAAGGTCTCCGAAACCCCCTATGAGGATGCGCGCCTGTTCTGTGACGACACGTACGCAGCCGTCAAGTTAGACGGGAAGTGGGGCTTCATAGACACCGGCGGACGGATGGCCATCCCACCCGCCTATGCCGATGCACGTAGCTTTTCGGGCGGGTTCGCGGCGGTCATGAGCGAGGATAAGTGGGGGTTTATCGATGCAGAGGGAAATCTTGTCATCCCCTACACCTTCGAGGGCGCGAAAGATTTCAACAGCCGAGGCGGCGTCTTCGTAAAACGGGATAACGAGTGGAACCTCTTGCGGCTATACAGGTTCAACCACTGATATCGTTCAGGTAATATACGCCCCACGACGACAATCCCGGCGCGTTGTAGGGCGCGGCATCCCTGACGCGCCGCACAGGCGATATACGGCAATCCACCTACCCGGCGTCGCACCGCCCGGGTGATATACAACCAACAATCCATAAAGAAAGGGAACGTCTATGTTTTCGATTGAGAACCAAGGAGCAAACACATACTTGTCCTATCGGCTCCAACCGGGCGATACCATCGATTCGCTGAGCTTGGGCATGATGACCAACAACCGCGTCAAAGGCTTGTCGGCCATCCTGTACACGCAAGCGGACGAGTCGGTATACCTGAAATACAACATCTCGGCGAAGGCGCCGCTTCACAGGTTCTTGGCTGGGGCGGTAAAAAAGGCGCAGATGCTGCGCGTGTTCGCTGGAATTGCCGAGGCCCTCCTCACCGCCGAAGAATATATGATCGATCCTTCCCTGTTTGTGCTCGACCCGGAATACATCTTCGTCGATGTTTCCACATGCGAACCACAACTCATCTGCCTACCGGTTGTCGGCTCCGGCGTCCAAACAGAGGAACTGCCCGCTTTTTTGAAGAAAGTTATTCTGAGCGCCCAATATGATAAAACCGAAAACAACGATTATGTCGCTGTCATTATCAATGCCGTCAACGGGGCGGAATCCTTTTCCCTCGGCGGGTTTTTGGCGGTAGTCAGGGAGATGCTCCGCGAGACGGGATTCGCCGCGCCGCCCGCGCCCGCGTCCGCCGCTATCCCCCCCCAATGGCCACAGCCCCTGACGCCTCCGGCGGTATCGCCGGCACAACCGGCGGGGTTGACGCCGACCATCACCTCAGTCCCAGGTCCAGCCCCGGCACCGGTCATGGCACCGGCCCCCAACCCGTTCATGGCGCCCGCCATGGTCACCGCGCCAGCCCCTGCCCCGTTCACGGCCCCGGCGTCAGCCCCATCAATGGCAACGGCCCCAACCCCGGTCATGGCACCAGCCCCGGCGCCCGCCATGGCGATGCCCGCGCCCACGCCCCGCCCCCCGAAAGACGCACCGAAGGCATCGAAGACGCCGAAGGCGTCTGGGGCGGGCGGGCCGCAGAAAGAGGTCACCATGCTACATCTCTTGATGCACTACAACAAGGATAACAAGGCGGCCTACAAGGCGCAAAAGCAAGCGAAGGCATCCCAAACGAAACCCCCAAAGGCGGCAAAGGACAAAAACGCGGCCACTTTTTCCATCCCCGGCGCCGAAACGCCCCTATCCGCGGCGCCCGCAACGCCTACGGCACCCGTGGTATCCGCAACGAGCGCGGCAACCAGGGGAACCACGCCACCCGCGCCGCAGATGGCCGCCGCGCCGTTCGCGCCCGCACCCGCCCCCTATGCCCCAGCCGCGCCGTACGCGCCTGCGCCGCAGATGGTTACCGCGCCATTCGCCCCAACCGCCCCGCCCGCACCCGCGCCATTCGCCCCCACCGCCCCGCCCGCCCCCGCACCCCTCCCCCCGCCCGCCTCCCCCCCTCCCCGTGCCTCCCTCCCCCCCTCTGCCTGCCTCCCTGCCTGTGCCTGCCTGCCTGCCTGTGCCTTCCTGCCTGCCTGCCTGCGCCTGCCTGCCTGCGCCTGCCTGCCTGC
>Ga0123353_10000978_pt1 | contig 34989 bp, 24 predicted proteins | sample TergutLab28metaG_3_FD_92763 | JGI IMG/M metagenome (GOLD analysis project Ga0123353, IMG submission 92763) | Labiotermes labralis P3 segment gut microbial communities from Petit-Saut dam, French Guiana - Lab288 P3 | ecosystem: Host-associated > Arthropoda: Insects > Digestive system > Gut ... | reverse complement strand
CGGAGAACGAGCGCCCGCCGAACGCAAGAACGGAAGTTTCGCCGCGCGAGGAGCTCACCGACAAGGTAATTCTCATAAACGATGAGATTAATTATAAACGCAGAATATTCGGGCTGCCGCTGTACGGCGAGTGACGGATAATGAACAATTGACAATTGACAATGGATAATTGACAATGGACAATTACCAAATATGAAAGGAATAAGTTTAAGTGGATAAGCGAAAAGACGAGTTTAAACTGACGTTCAAGCAGTATATGTCGAGGCATAAGGCTTCGTACATATTGCTTGCGCCGTTTTTTATCCTGTTCTTCCTGTTTACAATATTGCCGGTGCTTGCGTCGCTGACGCTCAGCCTTACATACTTCAACGTTCTGGAATTCCCGACATGGGTGGGCTGGAGCAACTATACGAGGCTGATTTTAGAAGACGACCTGTTTATGCTCGCGCTGCGGAACACGCTTATTTTCGCAATAGTGACGGGGCCTGTCAGTTATGTTCTCTGTCTGCTGTTCGCGTGGATAATCAACGAGTTTAAAGGCAAGACGAGGGCTTTTCTGACGCTTGTTTTCTATGCGCCGTCAATAAGCGGGCAGGCTTATTTAATCTGGAACATTATCCTTTCCGGCGACCGCTACGGCTATCTCAACGGCTTTTTAATGAACTTCGGTTTTGTGCAGGAGCCTGTGCTTTGGATGAAGTGGGAAAGGTACATACTGCCGGTGCTCATTGTCGTGCAGCTTTGGATGAGCCTCGGCACGGGCTTCCTTGCGTTCATCGCGGGATTGCAGACCGTCGATAGGTCGCTTTATGAAGCCGCCGCCCTGGACGGCGTAAAGAACCGCTGGCAGGAGCTCTGGTTTGTTACGCTGCCCGCGATGAAGCCGCAGCTCATGTTCGGCGCGGTAATGCAGATTACGCAGTCTTTTGCAATCGCCGACATCTCCCTGCAGCTTGCGGGTAATCCGTCGGTGAACTATGCGGGCTCAACCATTGTCACCCACCTGCTCGACTACGGAAGCGGCGTACGGTTTGACATGGGGTACGCCGCAGCAATTGCGACAATACTGTTCTGCATGATGGTCGGAACAAACAAGGCGGTGCAGGCATTACTTAAGAGAATAGGTAAATAAAACCTTGAAAACAAGCGGTACTGAATCGGGGAAAACGAAACACTTCATTCCTTGTTGGCTTAGAAAGGACATGGGTAAATAGATGAAAAGTGCTTTAAAAGAGAAACCGAGGCGCATAGGAAAGTTCAGACCTTTCCGGCGCGAGAGGAAAATAAACCGCTCCGCGGCAGGCAACGGGCTGCTGTTTGCACTGATGGCAATCTGCGGCGTGTTCATGGCTATGCCGCTTGTTATGATTGTGAACAATGCGCTGAAGCCCCTTGACGAGATTTTCCAGTTCCCGCCGAGAATATTTGTGCGCTATCCGACGCTTGAAAACTTCACCGACCTGTTCGTGCTGATGAGCGACTCGTGGGTGCCTTTCTCGCGCTATATACTCAACACCGTGATTATAACCGGCTGCGGCACTGTCGGGCACGTTATATTCGCGTCGATGGCGGCGTATCCGCTGGCGAAGCACGAGTTCAAGGGCAAGAACGTGATGTTCTCGCTTGTTATATTATCCATGATGTTCTCATGGACGGTTACGCAGGTTCCGAACTATCTTATAATCACGGCCCTCGGGATTAACAACACGCACCTCGCGCTCATTCTGCCCGCCTGCGCTTTCGGCATGGGGCTGTATCTGATGAAGCAGTTCATGGAGCAAATCCCGAATTCCATTATAGAATCCGCGCGGCTCGACGGCGCGAGCGAGTTCAGAATCTTCTGGCAGATTATAATGCCGAACGTGAAGCCCGCGTGGCTCACGCTTGCAATCTTCCAGTTCCAGCAGATGTGGGTGAACACGGGGCATCTGTTCCTGCGCAGCGAGGAGCTGCGGCCCCTGCAGCACGCACTGCAGTTTATTGCACAGGGCGGCGTGCAGAGGGCGGGCGCGGCGGCGGCGGTAGCGTTTATAATTGCCGCGATACCAATCACGTTCTTTTTGATTTGCCAATCATACATACTTGAAACCATGACCACATCCGGCATGAAAGACTGATGAACAATTGACAATTTATAATTGACAATTGACAATTAAATTGAAAGGGAAAGTTTCAGTGAAAAAGATTAGTTCGTGTGTTTTGGCGGTGCTGATGCTTGTGGCGGCGGTTATTCCTGTGTCTGCGACGGGAGTTGTGCCGTATGATTCATATATTTTCGACTACTGGGAGGACATAGTGCTCACTCCCGCGCCCTATGTGCCCGGGCGCAGCGTGACGGGCGTATCGGTCGGCGCGGGTGCGTTTTCGGGGCCGCAGGGAATGACTGTGGGGTATGACGGGCGGGTTTACATAGCTGATACGGGCAACGACCGCATCGTGATTATAAACGCCGAGATGACCGAAACTGTGGGCATTATCGAGGAGTTTTACAGCGACGGCATTGCCGACACGTTCCGCTCGCCTTACGGCGTGGCGGTGTGCAGGGAGAATCTGCTGTACGTTGCGGACTCGCTGAACAATAGGGTCGTGGTGCTCGACGGTGATACGGCTGTGAAAATCATCAGTGACCCGCAGTCGGAAATGCTTGACGAAGGCTTCGTTTTCACGCCGCTTAAAATCGCGGTGGACTACGCCGGGCGCGTTTACGTCATAGCGCGCGGCATGTTCCAGGGGATTATGGTTTTCAGCGAGCAGGGCGAGTTCACGGGGTTCTTCGGCACTATAAGCGTGCAGATTACGCCGTGGGAGATATTCTGGCGGATGATTTCCACCAGGGCTCAGCGCGAAAGGCAGGTATTGTTCATTCCTACCGAGTTCACGGGGGTTGACGTTGACCCGGACGGCTTCATCTACGCATCAAACATCGACCCTGCAGGCGAGCAGGCGGCGCGGCGCCTGAACCCGAGCGGCGAGGACGTAATCCGCAAAGGCGAGAACGAAAACCTCGGCGGGGACATGGGTTTTATATTATCGGCTTTCAACATATATTCGGGGCCGTCCAGAATAGTGGACATAGTATACCGCGACAAAGGTATTTACTCGATGGTTGACACGCTGCGCGGACGCATCTTCACTTATGACCGCGAGGGGAATCTGCTCTACATATTCGGCGGGCTCGGGAACCAGGCGGGCACGTTCAGGCAGCCGGTGGCAATCGAGGCATTCGGAAGCCAAATCGCTGTGCTGGACGCACTGCGCAACGAAATCATGATTTTTGACGAAACGGAGTACGGGCGGCTGATTAACGAGGCTGTGGGCTTGCGTTTCGACGGCGACGAGGCGATGGCGGTTGAAAAATGGCGGCAGGTGCTTGTGCTGAACGAGAACCTTGAAATCGCGAACGTCGGGATTGGCAAAGCATATCTCACCGCCGGCGATAATCTGAACGCCATGAGATACCTCAAGCTTGGGCAGGATCGCACGTTTTACTCGATTGCCTACAAGAGATACCGCAACGAGGTGCTGAAGGAAAATCTGCCCGCAATTCTTACCGTACTTATGATTGTTGCGGCAGCAATCCCGGTTACTTTAAAGATTGTAAAACGCAGAAAACGCAGGCGGGAAGGGGGAGAGGGCGCATGAGCAAATATTTTACGAAAGAGAAAATGCATTATTACCGCAGAATCTTCACCAACCCCTTGGATTCTTTTTATGAAATCCGGTACCGCGAGCACGGCAGCATTCCCGTTGCACTTATTTGCGTGCTGATGTTCGGACTGGTTTTTACGATGAACCGCATATTTGCCAACTTCATCGTAAACGACATAGACCCGCGTACGGTAAACGGACTGACTGAAATCGGCGCGGTATTCATGATGTTTTTGCTGTTCTGCATAGGGAACTGGTCAGTCACCTGTCTTATGGACGGCGAGGGGAGGCTCAAGGACATCGTCACCGTCACCGGCTACTCGCTCACGCCGCTCATCGCTGTATATATTCCCGCAACGCTCCTTTCGCACGCGGTGGCGGCGGGCGAAGAAATATTCTATTACTTTGCACTTGCTTTCGGTATAGGCTGGACGGCTGTTTTAGTGCTTATGGGCATTATGACTGTACATAATTATAATCTGCTTAAAACGCTTATTACGCTTGTTTTTACGTTTTTCGCCATGTTTGTATTTATCTTCCTTGCGATGTTAATTTTTGATTTAATCAATCAGGTGATTATATTTATACGCAGCATCTACACAGAGCTGATATTCCGATATTAAATTAAGGGCGGTACTATATGAAACTGGGTACAAAAATACTTCTTTGCATATTAGGCGCGGCGGCCTTGATAATCGGGATTTACCAGGGTTATCTGACGTTCCGCTACCGCCTGCACAGAGAATACAGAAACGTTCTGACTGCAAACGCGGACTTTGAGGCGGGAACGCCGTTCGTCGGTACAAGCGATGAGGACGCGCCCTCCGGCATGGTGCTCGCCGTAAAGAGCGATATTCTTAAGCTGTTTGTAAATCCCGAAACGGCTGAAGTCGCCGTGCTTGATATGCGAACAAACGTCACAACTTACAGCAACCCGCCCGAAGCCGAAAACGACCACGTAGCGGGCGGCGTAAATAAGTCCATTCTGCAGTCGCAGCTGCTGCTCGAGTTTTACGATGCGAACCGTCTGATGGGCAGGTATAATTCGTATGACTTTTCGACTTCGCTCGGGCAGTTCGAGCTTGAGTCGCTTGTGAACGGCTTCCGCGTTACTTATACAATCGGCGATATGTCGTACCGGTACGGGCTCGTGCCGCTGTTCATTTCTCCCGAAAGGCTTGAACATTTCACCTCCTCGCTGTCTGAAAGGGATGCGAGAGATGTAACTTTGCGCTTCCCCGAATCATCGGAAGCTTCGGGGTTCTTAGAGCTTAACCAAGCGTCGCGTAACGGCGCGGCGACGATGCGCCGGCTCAACCAGCTGTTCGAGGAAATGGGATATACGGAAGACGACTTAATAGCGGATATGGAGGCCTCCGGCGTCAGCGGGGCGATTCCGATTTCTTTTGTTGTGCCGCTTGAATACCGCCTTGACGGGGACAGCCTTGTCGTCAGCATACCTACGGGGCAGATTAAAGAAAAAGGCGGCGGCAGACTCGCCCGCATACAGCTTCTGCGTTCATTCGGGGCGGGTGGCGAGGATGAAGAGGGATACCTTATGGTTCCTAACGGTTCGGGTTCAATCATATACTTTAATAACGGCAAAACCTTTGCAGACGATTATATGCAGTATGTTTACAATCTTGACCCGCTGATGCAGGAATATATTGTTCTGGGCAACAGCGAAACAGCGCGCGTACCGTATTTCGGTATCCAGCGCACGGGTGAAAGCCCGCAGGGAATCCTCGCTGAGATTCAATCGGGCGACACGCTCGCGGATATAACGGCAAGCATTTCCGGCAAGCTTAATTCATACAACTATGTCTTTCCGTCGTTTACGCTGCGCGGCGCAATATCGCTCGCCATGTTCGGCGCTACGGGCAATGAGGCGGAGCTGCCGGTTGTGGAGCTTAACTTTGCTGATGTTGATATTAGAGTGCGTTACAGCTTCCTTGCAGACGGGCATGAGGGCTATTCCGGCATGGCGCGTTACGCGCGCGGGCAGCTGACGGAGCGCGGCATGCTTACGCCGCAGACAGAAAGCCCGGGCGACGATATACCTTTCTATATGTCGCTTCTCGGAAGCACAATCGGTCAGAAGCGCGTTCTTTCGGTCGGGTACTTCGGGCAGTTTACGATGACAACCTTTGCACAGGCGACCGAAATCTCCGACATGCTTGCAGCAAACGGCATAACTAACCAGGTAATTAACTTTCAGGGCTGGTTTAACCGCGGCTTCTATCATGATGTACCCGACAGAATCAGACTTATAAACAGCTTAGGAAGCAAAGGCGAGCTCGAATCCTTGTCGCAGAGAGTTGAATCACGCGGCGGGAAGTTTTTCCTTGATGTTGCTTTCCAGCAGGTTTCATTCGCCTCGAGGCGTTTCACCTGGCAAATTGAAACCTCGCGCTATTACGGGGGCGGCATGGTGGCTATTAAGGGGATTAACTGCCCCGACTGCTACAGCAACGTGGCAGCGCTCGGCTATATAGAACGGCTGCACTGCCTGGTTTCTCCCAAGTTTCTGGGACGTTATGTTGATGATTTCTTAAAGGATTTCGGCAAATATAACGTCACGGGGCTTTCTCTGCGGGACCTCGGCGACGACCTGCACTCCGACCGCAAGCGCACTGAAATAATCAACCGCGAAGAAGCGCGGGATATAATTGTCGACAGCTTCGGCAGGCTCGCCGGCGCGGTGGATTCGCTGATGATTTCCGGCGGGAACATGTACTCCTTTGAATTCGGCACTGATTTTATTAACGTTCCGGTTTCCCATAACGCAATATACATAGTGGACGAGGAAATACCTTTTTATCAGATGCTTCTCTCCGGCTCCGCCAATTATGCGGGCACGGCGTTTAACTTGAACAGCGCGTTCAACGAGCAGGCGACAATTGCACGGCTTATAGAATTCGGCGCGTCGCCGCATTTCGTGTTCACAGCGGAGAACTCCAGCGAACTTAAATATACAGGCAAAAACCATGTTCACGCCGCGACTTTCGCTAACTGGAGCGATACCGCGATTAGGGTTTATACCGAGGTGAACGCCGTATTAAAGTTAGTGTCCGGCGCCGCGATTACGGAACATGAGGTTCTGCCCGGCGGGCGCAGGCGGGTAACATATGACAACGGCGTGGTTATTGAGATAGACGGCAACGATGTTTCTGTTGGGAGGGTGAGTGCGTGAAAACAAGAAGTAAATTAACCCTCGAGCATAAAAAGTCCATAAAAGGGCTGCTGTTCATTTCCCCGTTCATTCTCGGGTTTGTAATATTTTACCTGCGCAGCCTGATTATGACGATACAGTTCAGTCTATCTGAAACGATTATGACCCCGGGCGAAGCCGGCCACGAGCTTAAGTGGGTGGGGCTTGAAAACTTCAGGTTCGCCTTTACAGAGCACGGCTCGTTTAATCAGCAGCTGACCTCCTCGTTGCTTGATATGAGCGTAGATGTACTGTTGATTATATTTTTCAGCCTGTTCATGGCGATTCTTCTTAATCAGAAATTCCGCGGCAGAACGCTCGCAAGAGCAATATTCTTTCTGCCGGTTATACTTAATTCCGAGGCGATTTTTGTAGCTACCACGATGGCGCGCGCAATGATGATGGGCGGCATGAGCCCTGTGTCGGCAGATGTAGTGCAAGCGGCGGGAACCTCGGGGCCCAACATGATGTATTACATATATATGTTTAACGAGCTGGGTCTGCCCATTGACCTGATTGATTATGTCGTGGAAGCCGTAATGAGAATAAACGTGATTATCACGGCGTCGGGAGTTCAGATGATAATATTTATCGCAGCGCTGCAGTCGATTTCTCCCGCTCTTTATGAGGTTGCGAAAATAGAGGGCGCGACGCCTTATGAAACGTTCTGGAAGGTTACGTTCCCTATGGTGTCGCCGCTGATAATCACAAACGTCGTTTATACCGTTGTAGACTCGTTTATAAAAAGCCCTGTCGTGCGGCTGTCTTATGATACAATCTTCCAGCAGCATAACTTCTCGCTCGGCTCGGTGTTCAGCTTGGTGAGCATGCTGGCAGTGTGTTTATTGTTGTTCGTGTCCTGCGCACTTATATCAAAACGCACTTATTATCACAATTAGGGGAGGGATTAAGTTTGAAAACAAGCGTTGCACACCGGGGAAAACGTTGTTTTTAAATCCCGTTTATGAAGAAAGGACTTAATGAAAATATGGAGCGTTTAAGTTTTAAAGATAGGGTGAAAGCAAAGTATGCCGACAAGCACTTCACCAACGAAAGGCAGCGCGTACTGCGGCAGGGGAAAAGCCTGCTGATGGCGCTTTTCCGCACTGCGCTGATATTGGGGCTCAGCTATGTAATTCTGGGGCCGCTGATTGGCATAGTTGCGAATTCTTTCTTCTCCAATGCTGATAAATACTCGCCCATTGTCTACCTTATACCGCAGAATCCGACGCTTGAGCGTTACGAGCTTGCGATTATACGCATGGATTATTGGAACGTCATGCGCAACATGCTGTTTTATGTGGTCGGGCTGACCGTCATACAGCTTATGGTTTGCTCGATGGTGGGCTACGGCTTTGCACGGCATAATTTCCCGCTCAAGAAAATTTTATTCGCCTGTGTCGTAATTATGATTGTGATTCCCTCGCATACGGTTATGCTGCCGCTTTATACGACATTTATGGACTTTAATCCGTTCGGGCTCGTGGGGCTGTTTAACGGCGGAGAGAGCGTAAATCTGCTCGGCGGCGGCTCCAACGCCATTGCGGGAGGGACTCTGCCGGTTATAATTATGAGCCTGCTCGGGACGGGACTGCGCGCGGGGCTGTACATTTATATCTTCAACCAGTTCTTCCGCGGGCTGCCCAAGGAAATAGAAGAAGCCGCCTCGATTGACGGCGCGGGTTCACTGTACACTTACTTTTTTATAATGATGCCCAACGCCATGCCGTCAATTATAACGGTGACGATTTTCTCAATTGTGTGGCAGTATAACGATACTTTTTTCTCAAACCTGTTTTTAATAAGCCCCGACATATTAATCAGCAAGCAAATAACCTCGCTGCAGGCAAACATACAAAATTTAGACCAGGTGTTCGACCCGGCGATTTCATCCCTTTATTTATATGCGGGTATTGTTTTGGTTATAATTCCTATTATTCTGCTTTATATATTACTTCAAAAACAATTTATTGAGGGGGTGGAGCGCAGCGGAATCGTAGGTTAATAATTAACAGTCAATAAAACTTAAACTTAAAATTAATTAGAAAAGAGGAATAATACTATGAAAATCGCGAAAATCCCAAAACTCGCAGCATTACTGCTTTGCCTGGCGCTGTTTGCCGGAATGATGGCGGCATGTAACGGCGATAAGGACGAAAACGGCAAATCCGAAAACGGCAACGGCGGCGCTGCATCCGAGGGTGTAAGTGGCGACAGCTTTGCGCTGCCCGGTGACTTTTCGGGAATAGATTTCAGCAACGGGAACACCGGCTTTTTGATGATGCATTATAAACCCTTTGACTCCTCGCCCGACGCGGCGCTTGAGCTCTCGGAATTCAAGGGCGCTCCCGCAGCTCGTATCACGCCTGTGGGGACAGCGGTTCCGTATATCGCCATAGACGCATGCAGCCTGCTCGGCGACAGGATAAAGGACGTTGCTTCTGCGGAAGTATATATGGGTGCGCAGCATCCCGACGGCAGCTTCCAGGCTGTTGCGGGCGAAATCATCGCAGTTTACGGCACAGACCGCCTGGAATCAAAAGACCCGTGGTCGGTATTCGTTGAAAGCAGAAACCCCAACATAGCAAGGGCCGAGCTTGATTCTGACAAGCGCATGGTTTCCGGCGCTTATAATATGTTTATCATCAGACGCGTGGACGACAGCGGAATCGTTATGATTGACGGCGAGTATATCAGGGGGACAGCCAGCAATTTGTATATTATGGGCATAGGCTTTAAGGACGACGCAGGGAACTGGCTGCCTGTGAACGCTGACGCAGGCTTTAACGCGCCGGATAAGTTTAACCAATCCTCAAGGAGAGAGGTTGAGCTCGGCGTTGAGATGGGCCTCGATTTCGGCGGCATGAACTGTGCAAATTCGAGCAACCCCAACAACCAAGTCGGCTGGCTCACAGACGGTACGGACAACACGGACTCTCCGTACAGCATAGAAGACATGGCTTACGCACAGCAGTTAGTTTTAGAATTTGCTGCGCCTCCGCGCGGAAAGCTTGAAATAATCTGGCTCGGCTCGGGCAATGGCTGGAGATGGCAGCAGGCAGAAGTTATCCCGGACGGCGGCACAGACAAAAATGAGCTCACGATTAATCTGACGCAAGTATTCAGTGACTTTGACCTTGCAAAGCACGAAGATTACGACGGCGACAGCATACCGCAGGTGAAGCTGCTCCTGGCTTACTTCAGTTACTCGATTGAGTGCCCGAACTGCGATGACGCCGAATGTGACGAGTGCGGCAATGACGGCAGAGTATCATTCGACCAAACCATACAGGACCTGCAGATTACAAGAGCATATCTTGTAATTCATGAATAGTTTTAAAAATTAGCTTTAAATTTGAAAGGAGAATAAATTCAATGAAGAGGATTCTTTCTGTTTTACTTATATCTTTTATGCTGATGGCGATGGTCGGAGCTGCGGGGTGCGACGGCGAAAAAACCGAGAATAACGGTTCCGGCACAGACTCGAGGGCTTCGTCTGACGGCGAACGCACAATAACGATAGGCACATGGTTCGATGTATACTACACATCGCAGCACAACAGCATTTATGACGATCCGAGGGTTTCCGACCTTGTTACGGCGGAGTTGGAGCTCAAGAATATGCGCGAAATTGAGGAGAGGTACAACATTAAGCTTGAGTATATAAACCTCACTTTTAACGGTATTCAGGAGAGTATCACAACGTCAATAATGGCGGGAAGACCCGACGTTGACGTTTACCTTACAGACTTACAATTCGGCATACCGGCTGTACTCAGCAACCTTGCAACCTCGCTTGATTCTATGGGGCTTGCGGGTTCGGACGCGTTCACGGACAACATCGTCATGAAGAGCCTGAACCTTCAGCAGCCGGAAACATATCTGTTCAGGTCGTCGCTGCTTTCGAGCATATCGGTTTATCCGATGGGCTTCAACCTTGATATGATATTAGAGAAGAACCTTGAAAATCCGCAGGACCTTTATGACCGCGGCGAATGGACATGGGATGTGTGGCAGCAGTATTTGGTAGAGCTGACCGATACCGAACGCGGAATTTACGGCTGGAGCGGCTATTGGACGAATATGCTGCACGGACTGCTTCACTCAAACGGCACTTCCATTGCTTCGAGCCCTGTAACGACAGTAACATCGACGCCGACCATACAGGTGTTCGACCTCATTTACGATATTTACAATCTTCAGCGTACCGCGCGCCCCTGGGACGAGTCTGAGTGGACAATCAACAATAAGCTTTACGCTGAGGGGCGTTCCGGATTCTGGATTACTTCAGACTGGCTGATGGGTGAACAGGGCGGCGGAGAGCTCCCGTTTGAAGTTGGTGTTGTACCGTGGCCGACAGGGCCCAGCGGCAATCGGGAAACCAATACCCACGGGCCGGTCGGCGGCAACTGGTACATGATACCTAAAGGCATCGAAGACCCTGGGCTTGTATACGATGTAATCTTCGACTGGCACAACTGGTACAATTTTGACCGCGAGAAAGCAGAGGACCTTGAATGGTCGCAGAATCAATATATAACCGAGCGCAACTTCAATTACGCGCTGATGATGGAGATGAACACCGGCTTCGACATTTGGGAATCCATGAATCTGGGCGACGATTTCTCGATGGTGGAAATCATGAACGGCGAAGCGTCCGGTTCATCGTATGCCGCAAGCGTGGAGCTGCTTATTCAGGACGCGCTTGATAATTTCTTCGGTTAAGAAAGTGATAAAATAAAACGTGTGTGTGGCGGGTGCTAAACCCGCCACACATGAGTTATCGGTTATGCAATCAAGCCAAGCCGTGCAGCGGCTTTGCGGCAAATGCCGCATCTTGAAAATGCTGAAATACTTTCCAAGATAACTGATTATAGAAAAGAGGAATTGTTTAATGAAATTCGCGAAAATCTTAGCACTGCTGCTTTGTTTTGCACTATTTGCCGGGGTGACGGCAGGGTGTAATAAAACGCCGGAAGAAATTGACCCCGACCCGGAACTGATAGCAGATGAAAATGACCCGGCAGATGAAACGCCCGACGACCCCGAGAATATAAACGAGGACGTTAAGGAGTTCAGAGAGCTTACGGCGGCAGAGCTCATGTCTGAGATGGGCGCGGGCTGGAACATCGGCAACACTTTAGACGGAGGGCACGGCAGAAGAGGCGTAACCCCCGAGCAGCAGGAGCGTGCATGGGGCAACCCGCAAACCACGCCAGAAATGATAGACCTGCTCGTTGATACAGGCTTTAGGACGCTTCGTGTGCCGGTGACCTGGTACGGCTTTATGGGGGACGCGCCGGACTTTATTATTGAAGAAGTGTTTATGGATAGGGTTCAGGAGGTCGTCGACTACGGCATAGACCGCGGCTTATATGTGATTCTCAATATGCATCACGAGAACTGGCTCTACCCGTCGGAGGAGAATTACGAGGAGGCAAAGGCGAAGCTTACAGCCGCATGGACGCAGATTGGCGATAGATTCAGCGGCTACTGCGAGAAGCTTATCTTCGAGGGCATGAACGAGCCAAGACTGAAAGGTCACGCAGACGAATGGAACGGCGGCACAGAGGAGGCGCGCGACGTTATAAACAGGTGGAACTTTGCGTTTGTTGAAGCTGTGCGCGCGCTGGGCGGTAATAACGACAAACGCTGGCTCATGGTGACGACGCACGCCGCGGCAAGCTATGAGCCGCAGATTACAGATTTTATCATGCCCGACGGCGATAACTTAATCGTTTCAATTCACCAATACCTGCCGCATCGTTTAGCACTGGACCCGCGTTCAAGCATGGACGAATTTGACCCCGAGAACGAACAGCACACGAGGGATATTGACAGCATGTTCGAGCGGCTGGACAACCGCTTCATCTCGCAGGGCATATTTGTTGTAATGGGTGAAATGGGCTGTATAAACAAGGATAATTTAGAGGCCCGCGTTGCTGCGACGCGCTACTATGCTGAAGCGGCAGCGGCTCTCGGTATTTCGTGTCTGTGGTGGGATAACGGAATCAAGGAACGTAATCCCGACCGCCGCGATGAGGAGGCTTTCGGAATTATGGACAGGCGTGCCGCAGAGTGGTGGTTCCCCGAAATCGCCGAGGCTTTGGTGGAAGTTTACGGGTAATAATAAAAATCCCGCGCTGCAAAGGCGCGGGATTTCTGTAGGGGCGCGCATTGCGCGCCCCTTATATAGCCGATTAACTTGAAAAATGTTCCGCATTTTTCACAGCAAACTCGTTTGCTGACGCGCCGTAGGCGCGCAATCGGCTATGCAATCGAATTAAGCCGCTTCGCGGCTTATGCGGCATTTGCCGCATCTTCAAAAATGCCGAAGTATTCTTGAAGTTAATTGATTATAAAGCAGCAACACATTAAAACGCAGGCGTAATTTTTATCACGTCCATAGCATGGCTGTCTACTTTCAGCGTAATGCCGCGCTCAAACACGCCGAGCTCCTTATCAGTCCATAAGTCTTTTACCGAGCAGCAAAGACTTGCAGGGAGATTCAACTCCTCCCAGTTGACGGAAATATTCGCGGCTACACAGGTGCGGTTATACAGCCCGACAGCCCATGAAACATCCGAAAGCGGCTTCACCCATACGTCAATCCCCTCAGCACTGCGGATTCTTTTAGCCCCAATCCCGAGTATGTCCTGATTGACGGCGATGAGGTTTTTGTTGGTGAGCGTGGCTTTGGTTACATCGTTTAGCTTGCGCACGTCGCAGCCGATAATAAGAGGCGACGCCATAAGGCACCACAGCGAGAAATGCGCGCGGTACTCGGCATCGGTACAGCCGGGGCCGGTCCAGTCGTTCCATTTATACATTCCGACAATAAGCATATCGGGGTCGTTCCAGCGGCAGGTACCGCCGTAGGGCTGCGTGGAATCGGCGATACGGTCAACAATCGTGTTGAAGCTCAGCGCCCACGTATCCAGCTGCCCGTCCCAAAGATTCTTGATGTCCGGCGTCGTCCGCCACATTTGCCCCACGCCGTATGCCCAGAGCCAGGGCTCGGTTTTGCCGTGCTCGCACATCGAAAAAAGTATATCGCGCCCTGTTTTCTTGAGTGCAAGCGCCATTTTTAAGTATTCGGATTTGCAACAGCGCGGCGGGTCTTCACCCTCGATTTCGCGGTTGTCGTATTTGAGGTAGTCGAAGCCCCAGCCCGCAATCGCCTGCGCGTCTTTAAATTCATAACCGAGGCTTCCCGCCTTTTCGTTATAAGTGCGGATTCCGCAGCCGAGGTAGATTCCGATTTTAAGCCCGAGGCTGTGTACGTAGTCTGTGAGCGGCTTGAAGCCGTTCGGGAACATTTCGGGGTTAATGACTAAGCTGCCGTCCGTGTCGCGCTCGGGCAGCATCCAGCCGTCGTCTATATTGATGTATTCGTAGCCGGCGTCTTTGAGTCCGTTTGCGATAAAGGCGTCCGCGGTTTCTTTAATTAATGCTTCGGACGGGCTGCAGTCGAACGAATTAAACGAGTTCCAGCCCATGGGCGGGGTGAGTGCAGGGATTTTGTTGTAGTTCATATTTTTATTAAGTCCTTTCTTCACGAGCGGAGAATGAAAAGTTTCGTTTTCCCCGTTTTTGTGTCAGTTTTTTCAAACATTATTCATCCTAATGAGCGGGGAATGATAAGCTTCGTTTTCCCGTTTTTGTGTGAGTTTTTCAAACATTATTCCTCTTAATAAAACAAGGAGGCAAACTAATTTGCCTCCTGTTTCCTTACGTTGTACTTAAGATGTAAAGATAATTCTTTTTATTTCTTTTTGCGGCTGAATATAACTGCGCCTGCCGCTACAAGAGCGATTGCCGAAGCAACTGCTACGTCGCCAACGCCTGTTTTCGCGCCGCCGTCGCCTTCAACACGTACGGGAGCTGTGCCGCCACCGCCGCCGGGGATTACGAGGGTTGCGCTTGTAATGAGTTCAGCAAGACCGTCAGAAGCGGGACCGAATTTCGCTGCTTCATCTTCGCCGCCGCCGCCGGATACTGCTTCATCCCAGCCTGCGAGAGCCTTGAGGTCGATATTGATGGTAGTGCCCATTTCAGGTCCGAAAACCACGGGGTCTGTCCATCTCCAGCCGTTTCCGCTGCCGAAGTAAATGAACTGTACGTTGTTTTCCGGTTCTGCGGAAAGCTCAATTACAAGATGAGTTGCCTTTTGCAACATATCGAGTGTTAAGTTAGTGGAAATGTCGTCCGCGCCGTCAGTGTACCAAAGGTAACGCCAGCCGTCTGCGTCGTCTGCGCCGCCGAGGTTGTAAGCAGAAGCGGGAATTGCGAATGCTGCGAGCATTAAAACTGCTAAAATTGTTACTGCAAATTTCTTCATGATAAAAACTACTCCTTTAAAAATCGGTATGGCAGGACTTGCCACCCTATAGTTAAGCATATTATAGCACCTGTTTTATATTTTGTCAAGACTTTTTTACCTGTTTTTTCCAATTCTCACAAAAAGACTTGACTTAAAATTAAAATATTTGTTGTATTTGTATTAGCAATTCCCAGGGTACAAATAATTAGCCATGAAAAAATCTGTTAAAAAATTTGAACCTCGCCAAGCTCAAACGAATAAATCCATTTCTCGGCAACTTCCGTGCCCGTCATTTCGGCGACCGCCCTTGCATAAATCCCAAGTTGATTTTGATAGCTGCGGATTAATTCGCCGGGATTCGTGTTTCTGTTAGTTTTATAATCCACGAGAATTATACCGCCGTCTTCATAAAAAAACATATCCGCGATGCCTTGGACGAAGGGTTTTTCGTCCTCAAAAAGCATGTCGAACTCTTTGGGGCAGCCGAGCTCGGAAAGGCTGATTTCCATACAGAGCTTGAATTCTTTTTGTATTTCCGTGCTTGCGCAGGCCCGCAGCCCGAGCGGCGAGGTAAAAAACGCCTTTATTTTTTCAGGTTCTATGGCGGAAAACTCTTCTGCGGTGAAGCGATTCCTGAGCGTGTTCATCTGCCGCTCTATATTTATCTCCTTGAAGTCAAGCAGCTCCATCATTTTATGGTAGGCGTCGCCGCGTTTTTTACCGGTCAGCTTTTTATTTTTCATGAACGAAGCGCCGCGCGGAAAGACAGTCGGCTCGTCCTGTAATTTGCCGGAGCCGGTTATATCGTCTGATAATACTGCCGCCGCCGGCCCGCCCGTGCCTATTTGCGTAGCCGTGACCCTGCGCGGGATTTCAGTTAAGGGCTCGCGTGCATAAACGCGCTTTACTGCCGTGATGATTTCCTGTGATTCGTTTTTATGCATGACGGCTTTTATTTTTTCTGTTATTATTTCTGTCTTTAAGGGTTGAATTACCGTTTGTTTTATGCCGGTTTTCACGAGCCAGTTCAAGTACGAATTTTTAGCGGGTTCCTGCTCCGGTTTAAGCGCTGCGGTAAGGATAAGCTTGTCCCGAGCCCTCGTGCAAGCGACGTACAGCTTGCGCATTTCCTCGCTTATTGCGGCGGCTTGGTTTTCCTCGCGCGCTTTCTTGTGCAGGAGAGTATCGCATCTTGTCCTTGTTTCGGGGATAATGTAACGCATTGCGAAGCCGATTTCATCATTAAAAATAATATCCGAATAATTCTCGCGAAGATTAAACCTTGCGTTTGTTCTCGCAACAAAACAGACAGGGAACTCAAGCCCTTTAGAGGCGTGGATTGTCATTAATTTAACACGTTTCGCGCCGTTTTCGGAGGAAAACCGCGCTTCTTCGAGCACTGCGCCGCTTTTACCGCCTAAAGCTTCAACAAGCCCCCACAATGTATCTCTTGTAAGGCTTGCGAGGCTCTCGCTGTAATGCAGCAGGAGCCTGATGTTTGTCATGGTTTTTGCCGGGTTGCTGCTTGCGGCGGCAAGGGGGTTGAACCCGCCCTCGTCATAAATGAGCCGGATTAGCTTTTTTGCGCCGTGATTATGTGAATAAGCAGACCAGCGGCGGTGGTCGTTTATAAAAGCGCAGTTGTTTAAACAGCCGAAAAGCGGCTTGTTTACGCCATTTGCGCGGGCCTTTGCGATGTCGTCCGCCGTAAAATTATAAAGCGGCGACATAAGCACGGTGAGCAGCGCCATATCGTCAAACGGTTTTTCAATAACAGTCAGCAGGGCGAGCACGGTTTTGATTTCGGGGATTTCGCGGTAGTCGCCGCTTTTCTGCTTGTCGAACGGGATGCCGAGCTCCTCGAAAGCCGCGCCGAACTCCTCCTCCACAGTCGCAAGCCCGCTGACCAGCACCGCGAAATCGCCGTAATTGCAGGGGCGTAAGCTGCCGTCTTTTTCCGCGACCTGAAAGCCGTCTGCAACCATTCGGACGATGCGGGCGGCGATATAATCAGCTTCGGATTTTTTAGTGTTTTCGGCGTTTTCGATGATTATGAGCTCGGCTTCGTTTTCCGGGCGGGCTTCCGTACTCAAGCCGAAGATTAGTTTTACACTTTCGCCGTAATCAACGCCGCCTGTTTCCCGCGTCATGCTCTTGCCGAAAATTTCGTTTACCGCGCCGATTACTTCCCGCGACGAACGGTAGTTTTTATTGAGCGTCAGCGTGGTGTAGTCCGGGCTTTCCGTGACGCGGGTGAAAACCCGCTGGTCTGCGTTTCTGAACCGGTAAATCGATTGCTTAACATCGCCGACGAAGAAAAGGTTTCTGCCGCTGCCCAGCCGCCGGAAAATCTCGTACTGCACAGCGTTGCTGTCCTGGAACTCGTCTACGATTATTTCATAAAATCCATTTCTGATTTGCCCGGCGATTGCATTATTTTGCAACAACCGTAAAATAAAATGTTCCGCATCTGAAAAATCCATACAATTCGCCTGCGTTTTAAGCTCATGGAACTTCTCCCGGTAAAGCATGAAAAGTTTTGATAATAACTGCACTTGCGGGGCTTGCTTTGCTGTCACAAAACTAAAATCCACAAGAAGCCCGGCGGTAATAATTATATCCTTAAAAATCGGCAGGTACTCGTCGCGAAGTTCTTTAATTTGCTCCTTTGCGGCGATGTTTTCATCGGATACCTTTCCGTAATGGGAATTTCCGAATTCAAGTCTGCCGCTTTCGCCGCCGAGCCAGCTTTCGGCGAAGGCGAGGTCGGCTTCAAGCCTTGCCGTCATGGAATCGCTGTAGGACAATTTAAAACATTCCTCTATAAGCCCAAGGCAGTATTCTGCGCCTGCTTTTATCCGCTGCGTCCGGGTTTCGATTAAATCCGCGAAGCCGTTTGAATCCGAATTATTATATAATGCGGATTTTTCTTTCAGCCATTTCTCGGGGAAGGGCTGCTTTATGTACTCGGCATAAAGTTCCAAAACCGCACGCCCGAGCGCTCTGTCGCCCGCTTCCCCTGTGATGCTGCGCAGAATTGATTTTTCCTCGGGCGTAAAAGAAACGCCGTCGTAAACCGCTTCCAGAGCGGATTCAAGCGCCTGCTGCGAGAAATGCTCGGTTTCCTTTCCCTCACAGATTTTAAAGTCAGGCTTTACGCCCGCCTCCTGTGCATAATCGCGCAGAAGATTTATGCAAAACGAGCTGATTGTGCAGATATGTGCGCTTTCTAAATTTATAAGCTGCTCGGCAAGCCACGGCGTTTCAAACAGTTGCATAAGCTCGTTAACTGCCGTTTCAAGGCGGATTTTGAGTTCCGCTGCAGCATCGTTCGTAAAAGTCACCGCAACAATTCTGTCCGCGGGAATCCGCGGGCTTTCGCTTGTTATGAGATGGGTTATCCGCTCGACGAGCATAGCGGTTTTTCCGCTGCCCGCCGCTGCCGAAACGATTGCCGAGCCGTTTTCCGCGGTACTGTGATTAATGGCTTTGAGCTGCTCGCCGCTCCATTTAATCATTTTAATTAAGTCCTTTCTTCACAAGAGCGCAGTGAAACAACGTTTTCCGCAGTTCAATTTTGTTTGTTTGAAACCTTTCATAAAGCCCTTTCTTCACAAGAGCGCAGTGAATACAACGTTTTCCGCAGTTCAATTCTGTTTGTTTGGAGCCTTTCATAAAGTCCTTTCTTCATAAGAGCGCAGTGAAAACAATGTTTTCCGCGGTTTAATTTTGTTTGTTTGAAACCTTTCATATCCGCACTTCCTCTTTTTTCCCCGCGTTATTACAGATGTTTTTATAATCGCAGTGCTCGCAGGGGGAGCTTTTCGAGTAGGCCGGTACGGCGCGGACATCGCCGCTGTATAAAATTTGAAGCCGCTCGCTCAGCTGCTTTGCGGCTCTCTCCGCAAGCCCGGAAAACGACGCTTCCTCTAAGTTTTCAAGCTTTATGAACTCCCTGCGGGAAGCCGAGTTCTGTTTCATTTTACTGTTGATTCTTTCAATATCATCGCAAATCCCGCCGAACTGCAAGCCCGTCGTCCGCTGGGTTTCGAGGCGGTTCTTATATAAATCCCCTGAAGTTTCACACGCGCCGCAGGGCTTGAGCTCCTTGCTTAGTCTGCCGCCGTTGACAAGGCGATAAAACGCTCCGCACGGCTTATAATTCTCATTAATACCGGCGACAGCAAACAAATAAATAAGCGCCTGCAGGTTTAATCCGAACTCGATTTCGGGGAAGCTGAACTCCTTGGCACCGGTCTTGTAGTCAATGACTCTTATTGCGTTTCCCGCAATATCAAGCCTGTCGATTTTGCCTTTTATCCGAATATCGCCGAACAGAAATTCAAACTCCTTTTCAAAATCAAGCGGGCGGAAATCCGATAAAGCGAAATCCTCGTGCATCTGCTTTAAAACCTCGGCGATTCCCGCCGCGTGAGCGAGGAGAATTTCTTTTTTACGCGCACTGCGAGCCCAGCCGCCGAAAGTCTTCTGCTCGAACTCGGTAATATATTTTTCGGCAAGTTTTATAAACTCACCGGGCTCAAGCTTCATGAAATCTTTATGATTGCGCAGCACCTTTTCGAGCACGTAATGCGTAAGGTTTCCGCGCGTCAGCGCGTCAGGCTCGGAGCTGTTTTTTGTGCGTGCTGAGCTGATTTGCAAGCCGTGGGCGCAAAAGTATTTGAACAGGCAGGTGTTGAGCGTTTCGATTCGGCTCGGGGAATAGGTTTTCCGCGCCATCAGTATTTTCGCGCTGTCCGGGTTTATTTTGTGCAAATGACTGCAGCTCTTACTTAAAAAAAGACGCTCGTATTCCTGCGGGTCGATTGCTTTAAGCGCGTGCTTTAGCGCGGATTCATGCGGCTTTTCCGCCGCTTGAAACCCGAGCGCGTTCTTGTGGCTTGCCCAAAACGAGAGCGGTAAATCTGCCGCATTTTTGATTTTTTCATGTTGCTGCGATATGATTTTTGACGGCTTTTTTTCTTTTAGCGCCGCATCCCGAAGCGGCACGGTTATGAAGAGCTTTTCGGTCGGCAGAGTCATTGCGCGGTTGATTAAAAACCGTTCGCGGTGATAGCGGTCGGAGCGGTTTTCGCTGATGAAAATCCCTGCCGCGCACAGATTTTCAGTTTCGCTGTCAGTAAATTCCGCACCTGCACCGATGAGCGAGTTCTGCGGGAAATCCCCTTGATTCGCGCCCATCAGGAAGACCGCTTTCACTCCGCTCGTACGGGTTCTGCGCAGGTCACCGACGGTCACGCAGTCAAGCACTTGCGGAGGCCTTGCAATCATCGTCTTCCCGAAAACTGACTTCAGAATAGAAATATAATCATCGAGTATAATTTCCTCGTCTTTCAGCGCGCTGTGAACATCTTCAAAGACAGAGATAACTGTTTCCCACAGACGGCGGTATTCGTCGTTGAGCGCGCTGTCAACCTTGCTGCCCATGTAAACAATATCGGCGACAGTCCGCCCGAGCTCTAAATCAATGAGCAGAAATTCCGCCAGCGCCTCGGTGATTTGGCAGCCTGTCGTGTTGTTGATTCTCCTGCTTAAAGCCGCAAGCTTGCCCATTATTTCAAAGCGCAGAGGCTCGGCTTTTTCATCGGGAAACGCGCTGTACCAGTCTTCGCCATCAAGGTTATATTCGTAAGCGATGCGTATCAGAAGTTGTATTTGTGCGCGGCTGAGGCGGCAGGTTCTGCCTTTTTTGACATAGTCTGAGGTTCTTTTCCCGGTGATTTTCCGCTGAGCGGAAAGTTTTATGCTGCGCGCAAAAAGCGTTTCACTTGAAATCCGCATGAATCCGCTGCGGATAAATTCGAGCACGGCGCCCGGCTTTCCGGCGGCAGCTTCAAGTGCGGTGATAATAAACCGCACAACCGGCTTTTCAATTATAGCCTCAGGTATGTCAGAGAAGCCGGTGACTGCATAAGCTGAAAAAGCGCCCGCGAGCGCCTCGGGCGATGGCGGATTCAATACCGCTATATCGCGCAGAGAATAACCCTCTGTAGTAATCAGCTCGCGTATTTTTGCCGCAACAAAACTGCTCTCGGTATAAATATCCGAAAGAAGATAGATTTCGGTATTATCGCGGGGGTCGCGCTCGGGGACATAGCAGCAGGGTGTTTCAACGGCCACTTGAATATTTCTTTTTGCGGCAGCTTCTTTAAGCTTTTGTGCAAGCTTCGCCGATATTATGTACCGGGGGTCGGATGAACCGAACTTGTCCGCGATGAGCGTGACAGTGAGTGATGAGGCTTGCTCGAGTGCTATTGTAATCAAGCCAAGCTGCCCGCCCGTAAACCCGTCGAAGCTGTCGATAAAAATATTCTTGCCCCTAAAGCACCTGTGTTCACGTGCAAGGCGCGCAGCAGTTCTGATTTCGTCCTGTTTATCCGAAAAATTCTTTGACGACAGCAGATTTATGTACTTATCGTAAATCAGTACGAGGTCGGTTATTTTCGCTTTTAAGCGCGGGTTATCAATATCCGCCGCAGATTGCAAAAGCTCTTCCGGTGATAACGCCTCCCGCTGAAACATGCCGATTGTGCCCAGCATACGCGCGGCGAAATCAAGTTTATCCCTCTGCTTATAAAACGTGAGCGGTACCTCGCGCACTGCCCTCAGCATCATGATTTCCCGCATTGTTTCTTCCGCGTAGGTGCAAACTGCGCCGAACCGTGCGGTTATGTCCCCGCAAAGCTTGGTGAACGAGAGGATTTCAACATCGGCAAAGGCTCTTGCGCCGAGCGCCTTATAAATCATTCGCTCGGTTTCAAAATGGCTTTGCTCGGGCACAATTAAAACATCGCCCGATTTAATTCTGCGGGTTATGCAGGTTGTTTTTCCTGTGCCCGGGGGGGAAATTATAAGCCTTAACATATAAAACGTTCCTTTATTTTTTGGAAATAGGGCTCTAATTTTTTAAGGGCTTTATTGTGAATGTAATGCACGGTGCGCAGGCTCACAAAGCACTCCTCGGCGACCTTGTCCCATGTCTGCCCGAGCAGGTAGTGCCGCTCGAGCAGCGCGCGCTCCTCATGGTTTTCGAGGTTGAGTATAAGATTCTGGATTTCGTTTTGTAAATCAACATATCTGTCGATTTCTTTATTGAGGCGTTCCTCGGCGCGGGCGATTTTCATAACTGTACGCTCGACACTGCTTGAGTTGCAATAATTTGCGCTGCTGCCGGTGTTTAAGAAGCTGCGTGATTTAACGCTGAACTTTTTCCACTCGTCGATTCTGAGAATCGCGCTGTCAATAACCTTATCAAGTTTTACAGCTTGGGACAGGTATTCTTTAAGTGTCATAATTAAAACCCTTTCTGTTAAAGATGTGTTTTAATTATACGACAAATATAGACAAATATCAACAACGAAAAGTGCAGAATCGTGTAAATATTTTTGTATAAATATATAGAAATAAGTATAATTAAGGGCTGCACTTTTGAGATACAGCCCTTGTGTTTACTTCATGAAACCCGGTTGCGGTTTGATTTACTTCGCAAAATCTATTGCTCTGCTCTCCCTTATGAGATGAACCTTGATTTGGCCCGGATATTCCATGTCGTCCTCGATTTTTTTAGCAATGTCACGCGCGAGGATTATCATGCCGTCGTCGCCCATGCTGTCGGGCTTAATCATAATACGCACTTCGCGTCCCGCCTGTATGGCGAAAGATTTTTCCACGCCGTTGTAAGCGGTGCAGATTTCCTCGAGCTTTTGCAGACGTTTGATGTAGTTCTCATAATTCTCGCTGCGCGCGCCCGGACGAGCCGCGCTGATTGCGTCGGCGGCCTGCACGATTGCGGCGATTACAGTCTTGGCTTCAACGTCGCCGTGGTGTGCTTCAATCGCGTGCAATACCTCTGGGTTTTCCTTGTACTTTTTGCAGACTTCAATCCCGATGTGAACGTGTGAGCCGTCGATTTCCTGCGTCAGCGCCTTGCCGATGTCATGCAGTAATCCCGCTCTGCGCGCAAGGTTCGCGTCTACGCCGAGCTCGGAGGCAAGTATCCCCGAAAGGTGAGCGACCTCAACTGAGTGTGCGAGCACGTTCTGGCTGTAGGAAGTGCGGTAATAAAGCCTGCCGAGCAGCTTCACAATCTCATGATTCAAACCGTTGACGTTAGTATCTAGTACGGCGCGTTCGCCCTCCTGCTTGATTTTAACTTCAACATCGTGCTTGGCTTTTTCTACCATTTCCTCTATACGTGTCGGATGTATTCTGCCGTCCTGAATGAGCCGCTCGAGCGAAATACGCGCGATTTCGCGCCTTACGCGGTCATGGCTCGATAAAGTTATAGCTTCGGGGGTGTCGTCGATGATTAAATCAACGCCGGTCAATTGTTCGAGAGTACGGATATTGCGTCCCTCGCGCCCGATGATGCGTCCTTTCATTTCGTCGCTCGGCAGCGGAACTACGGAAACTGCAAGCTCCGACACGGTTTCCGACGCGAGCCGCGAAATAGCGAGCGAGATATAAGCGCGGGCTTTGTTGTCGCACTCGTCCTTAACCCGCTGCTCATGCGCTAAAATCCGCACAGCCTTCTCGTGGTCAAGCTCGCCGTCAAGCAGTGAGAGCAATTGCTCTCTCGCTTGTTCTTTGGATAGCTCCGCTACTCTTTCGAGTTCCCTGCGCTGGCTTTGCTTTGCGTCCTCGGCAGCTTCAAGCTTTTCATCAATCAGCTTGTTCTTCTGGACTAATGATTCCTCTAATTTTTCGATTTTATCGCTTTTTTTCTCGAGATTCTCCTCTTTCTGCTGTAGTCGCTTCTCGTTACGGTTGAGCTCCGACCTGCGTTCCTTTAATTCCCGCTCGGACTCTTGTTTTTGGCGGCTTATGTCTTTTTCCGCCTCGGCTTTGAACTTGTAGATTTCGTCTTTTGCCTCTATTAAGGCGGTTTTTTTCTTTGCCTGGGCTTTTTCGTTTGCTTCATTAATGATTCGCAGCGCCTCTTTCTCTGCTGATTCTATGTGCGCCTCCGAAAACTTCATGCGGTGTTTTATGCCGACCCGGAACATGATTAAGCCTAAAATTAAGGCTCCGGCTCCGAAGCTGACCGAACACAGCAAGACCATTATCTGCCACTCATTCATTGGCAGCGTCCTCCTTACTATATTAACCCGCTTTTAAATATTGCGGGATTAAAAAGATTGATTTGCTTTATATAAAAAAGAAGCAGTTTCATGCAACTCATACAAGCATATCAATTTTATTTTATAGTATTATCTGCCTGTTGTCAAGTGTTTTTATGGCTTTACGTAAAAATTTTAGTAAAAAGTGTAATAATAACGCTTGACAAGAGATTTTATTTATGATAAAATATAATGTGCGCCAAGTAGTACGAACGAATTTGTTAAGCAATTCATCCGTGCAGCACACTGGGGAAGTACCCAAGCGGTGAAGGGGCCCCCCTGCTAAGGGGGTAGGTCGGTAACACGGCGCGAGGGTTCAATTCCCTCCTTCCCCGGTCGAGGACCTCGACACGTTATATCGCTGCTCTTTTAAAGAGTGGCGATAACGTGTTGTTTTAGGTTTTATTATGCGCATCATATTTCGCGGCAGCGTGGCGCTGCCGTGGTATTTTACTGCTCATTTTATATAAAGGGAGCAGTAATTTTTTAAAACCTATTGACAGAACAAAAAAAATATGCTATTATGTAACAAACAGCAGAAAGGATTCAGATAGAAATGACACAACTTAACATTACTAATACCTGGCGTTGGCGTTCTTTAGTGTGTTTCACTGAATCACGCCTGTTTGAGTTGTAATTAATTATAATTATATTTAAGCAGTTCCGGCGTATCAGTGAGCAAAAAGAGCTCATGGATACGCTTTTATTATTGAAAGGAGCATAAAAGATGGCGTTTTTCACGGAACCTAAAACAGAGCGGTACAGGATGGTGAGCCGCGCTGCAACCGGCAACAGCACTGTCATTGACGTCGGAGGAGTGAAGATTGGCGAGGGGTACTTTCCGGTGATTTCGGGGCCCTGCAGCGTCGAGAGCGAGGAGCAGGTGATTGCGATTGCAAAAAGCATAAAAGCCGGCGGTGCGAAAATTCTGCGCGGCGGCGCGTTCAAGCCGCGGACGTCGCCCTACGACTTTCAGGGCATGCAGGCGGAGGGGCTGGAGCTTTTGTCGCTGGCGAAGCGGGAAACGGGACTGCCGATTATTTCGGAAATTATGAACCAGTCGCAAATCGGGCTGTTTGAAGACGTCGATATAGTGCAAATCGGCGCAAGAAACATGCAGAACTTCGATTTACTTAAAGCTGTCGGGAGTCTTAAGAAGCCGGTATTGTTAAAACGCGGGCTCGCAAACACAATTGAGGAGCTGCTCATGAGCGCGGAGTATATCGTGGCTTCAGGCAACCCGAACGTAATCCTGTGCGAGCGGGGAATCCGCACATTTGAGTCTATGACGCGCAATACGCTTGACTTGTCGGCAGTGATTCTGCTCAAGCAGAAGTCACACCTGCCCGTCATCGCCGACCCGAGCCACGCCGCGGGTATACGGAGCCTTGTCGCGCCGCTCGCGAAAGGGATTATGGCGGTAGGGGCGGACGGCATAATGATTGAAACGCATAACAATCCCGCAAATGCCCTCTGCGACGGAGCGCAGTCATTGGATTTAGAACAATTTAATGATTTGATGAAGGATTTGAAGAAGCGGGCAGAACTTGAGGGGAAGGAGATTTAATTATGTACAGACCTGCATTGGAAGTGGCAAAAGCCGTAAATAAAAGTTATCATATTATTCCCGTGAGTACTGAGATGTTCGCGGATGAAATCACGCCGGTTATGCTGCTTAAAAAACTTAAGAAAGTCAGCGGGAACTGCTTTATTTTGGAAAGCGCGGAGGACTCGAAAAGATGGGGGCGGTATACGTTCCTGGGTTTTGACCCTAAGATGGAAATAAGCTGCCTGAACGGTGTAACCGTTGTTAACGGCGAGGTTAGGCATGAAAACCCGAACGCGGTTATCAAGCAGATTTTAGACATGCATAAAAGCGTGAAGTTCGATTATCTGCCGCCGTTCACCGGCGGGCTGATGGGATATTTTGCCTATGATTATGCAAAATACTCCGTGCCGGAGCTGAACCTTGACGCGCCCGACGACGAGGGCTTCAGCGATGTTGATTTAATGCTGTTTGATAAAATTATTGCTTTTGATAATTTTATGCAGAAAATAATAATCATCGTGAATGTAAGCACGGAGAATCTTGAGGAAGAATACGAAAAAGCTGTTAAAAAGCTTGACTATATCAGGGAAATAATCACAAGCGGCGAGCCGGAGATAACCGCGCCCGCGCAGCTGAGGTCTGAGTTTAAGCCGCTTTTCGGGAAAGATGAGTTTTGCGGCTTGGTGGACAAGGCGAAGGATTATATTAATGCGGGCGAGATTTCGCAGGTTGTGCTGTCGAACCGGCTTGAAGCCGAATTCGAGGGCAGTATCCTGGACGCATACCGCGTGCTTCGCACTGTAAATCCGTCGCCGTATATGTTTTATTTTTCGGGCAGTACCGTTGAGATTGCGGGGGCTTCGCCCGAAACATTGGTGAAGCTGCAGGACGGCAGGCTGCTGACGTTCCCGATTGCGGGAACGCGTCCGCGCGGTGCCGATAATCATGAGGATATCGCTCTTGAGGAAGATTTGCTTGCTGACGAGAAGGAGCTTTCCGAGCATAATATGCTGGTGGATTTGGGTCAGGAGGACCTCGGTAAGATAAGCAGACCGGGCAGTGTGAAAATCGAGAAGTATATGCGGGTGCTGCGCTTTTCGCACGTCATGCATATCTGTTCGGAAATAAGCGGCGATATAAAAGACGGGCTCACAGGCCTTGACGCGGTGAATTCCATGCTGCCGGCGGGGACGCTGTCGGGCGCGCCTAAAATCCGCTCCATGCAGATTATAAACGAGCTTGAACAAAGCAAACGCGGAATTTACGGCGGCGGGGTAGGCTATCTTGATTTTACGGGGAACATGGACACCTGCATTGCCATAAGAATTGCTTATAAAAAGAACAACAAGGTTTTTATCCGCTCGGGTGCGGGCGTGGTTAAGCAGAGCGTTCCCGAAAATGAGTATAACGAGTGCGTGAATAAAGCTATGGTAATAAAAAGCGCGCTGGAAGCGGCATCGGGCGGAATCTCAAATTAAACGCAAATCTTGTGATTGTTTTTATCGGATATTAGTATAAAATAAATATCTACGGGGAAAACGCTGTTTTGATTTATTGTTTGTAAAGGAAGGACTTAATGAAAGCATGATAAAGGAAGCTATTCTCACTCTTGCGAAAAAGCAGGACCTGACGTATGAAACCGCGCTTGCCGTCATGAACGAAATCATGACGGGGGAGGCGAGCCCCGTTCAGATGAGCGCGTATCTCACCGCGCTGAGCCTTAAGGGCGAAACCACTGATGAAATCACGGCTTCGGCGGCAGGTATGCGTTCGCACTGCGTGCGGCTTTTGCACGATATAGACGCGCTCGAAATAGTCGGCACAGGCGGCGACCACGCAAACACTTTTAATATTTCTACGGCTGCCGCTATTATTACCGCGGCGGCGGGGATTCCTGTCGCAAAGCACGGGAACCGCAGCGCGTCAAGCAAGTGCGGGGCAGCCGATGTGCTTGAGGCACTCGGTGTGAACATCAATATCAGTCCGGAAAAAAGCGCGGAGCTGCTGAAAAAAATAGGCATCTGCTTCCTGTTTGCGCAGAATTATCACATAGCTATGAAGTTCGTGGCGCCTGTTCGGCGGGAGCTCGGAATCCGCACTGTGTTTAATATTCTGGGGCCGCTGACAAATCCTGCGGGCGCCGCGATGGAGCTGATGGGCGTTTATGACCGCGAGCTCGCGGAACCGCTGGCGCAGGTATTGTTTAATCTTGGCGTGAAAAAAGCTATGGTGGTGCACGGGGAAGACGGGCTGGACGAAATATCGATGTGTGCGCCGACGTTTGTCTGCGAGGTGCGGGACGGCTGGGTTCGCAAGTATGAAATTACGCCCGAGCAGTTCGGGTTTGAACGGTGTAAACCGGAGGAATTGCAGGGCGGCGGCCGCCAAGAGAACGCCGCGATTTTAAGGGCTCTGCTGTCCGGCGAGAAATCAGCGAAGCGTGACGCCGCAGTGCTAAACGCGGCGGCGGCGATGTTCATTACAGGCAGGTACGAGTCAATCGCAGCGGCGGTAAAAGTTGCGGAAGGGGTAATCAGCAGCGGAGAAGCGAAAATTAAGTTAGAAGAGTTTGTAAGATATTCCAATGAGCCGGCGTGACGCCGGAATAGGTACCGCCTGCAGCGGGCGGGAGAGTTGTTTCATTCCTCTTTGGTGAAGAAAGGACTTAACAGAAAATATGAATATTTTAAACGAGATAGCGGAGCGTACGAAAATGCGCGTTAATGCGCGGAAATATGAAGTTCTGCTTGAGGAAATAACCGCGATGGCGCGGGCAATGCCGCGCGGGGATTTTAAGTTTGCCAAAGCGCTTCGCGGCGGCGATATTTCTTTCATCTGCGAGGTGAAAAAAGCTTCGCCGTCTAAAGGGGTCATAGCGGAAGACTTTGATTGTGTTGCGATTGCGCAGAGTTATGAAAAGGCGGGCGCGGCGGCGGTTTCCGTGCTGACTGAGCCGTACTGGTTTAAGGGCGCGGACAGCTATCTGCGCGAGATTGCAGATGTGGTTGGTATCCCGCTGCTGCGCAAGGATTTTACGGTCGACGAATACATGATTTATGAGGCGGGTCTGCTCGGCGCGGGCGCTGTACTGCTGATTTGTGCAATTTTAGACCGCGATACGATTGCCGAGTATATTAAAGTCGCCGACAGCCTCGGTTTATGCTCGCTTGTGGAGGTTCACGACGAGGCAGAAGTAAAGACGGCGCTTGCGGCAGGCGCGCGGATTATCGGCGTAAATAACCGCAATCTTAAAACTTTCGAGGTGGATATTACGACGAGCGAGCGGCTCCGGGGGCTTGTGCCGCCGGACGTGATTTTCGTGGCTGAAAGCGGAATTAAGACCCGTGAGGATGTAGCGCGATTGCGAAAAATCGGTGCAGACGCAGTACTGGTGGGCGAAACGCTGATGAGAGGGGTGAGCTTGGAATCGTTAAGGTGAAAATCTGCGGGATTTCCCGCCTTGAGGAAGTTGAGTATGTCAATGCGGCCTGTCCTGATTACATCGGCTTTGTTTTCGCAAGGAGCAGCCGCTTTGTGGCGCTCGGGACAGCGATTAAATTAAAACACAGCTTAGACCCTGAAATTAAAGCTGTCGGCGTATTTGTGAATGAAACGATTGAAAATATTTTAAAAATCGGCGTGATAGATATGATTCAACTGCACGGAACAGAAAGCGAGGATTATATCCGGGAACTGAAGTCGAAAACGAGCAAGCCGGTTATCAAGGTGAACAGAGCTTCGCAGTCGGCAGATTATCTGTTGTTCGACAGTCCGAGCCCGGGCTCCGGGCAGACTTTCGATTGGGCGGCGATTCCGAAAACAGGCAAGCCTTTTTTCTTAGCGGGCGGGCTGAACCCGCAGAATGTGGCGGAGGCGATTAAACAAACGGCGCCGTTCGCAGTGGACGTAAGCAGCGGCGTGGAAACAAACGGCGTGAAAGACGCGGCGAAAATAATAGAATTTATCAGGAGCGTAAGAAAAGTTTGAAAATAAATGGTATTGAATCGGGGAAACTGTTGTTTTCATTCTTCGTTAGTTAAGAAAAGACTTGATGAAAAGTTTGAAAATAAATGGTACCGAACCGGGGAAACTGTTGTTTTCATTCTTCGTTAGTTAAGAAAGGGCTTGATGAAAAGTTTGAAAATAAATGGTACTGGACCGGGGAAACTGTTGTTTTCATTCTTCGTTAGTTAAGAAAGGACTTGATGAAAACTTTGAAAATAAATGGTACTGAACCGGGGAAACTGTTGTTTTCATTCTTCGTTAGTTAAGAAAGGACTTGATAAAAATATGGAAAATAGGAAAGGCAGATTCGGGCAGTTTGGCGGGCAGTACGTCGCCGAGACGCTGATGAACAACATTCACGAGCTCGAAAAAGCGTATCTGCATTACAAAGATAATCCGGAATTTAAAGCAGAGCTGCGCAGCTTGCTGCAAAACTATGCGGGGCGGCCGTCGCTGCTGTACTTCGCCGGGAAGATGACTGCGGATTTAAAAGGCGCGAAAATTTACTTCAAGCGCGAGGATTTGAACCACACCGGCTCGCATAAAATCAACAATGTTTTGGGGCAAGTTCTGCTTGCCAAAAAAATGGGGAAAACCCGCGTAATTGCCGAAACGGGCGCGGGTCAGCACGGCGTTGCGACCGCGACAGCGGCAGCGCTCATGGGGCTCGAATGTGAAATTTTCATGGGCAGAGAAGACACCGAGCGGCAGGCGCTTAATGTCTTTCGTATGGAACTGCTCGGCGCAAAGGTTCATCCAGTCACGAGCGGTACAATGACGCTTAAGGATGCTGTCAACGAAACTATGCGTGAATGGGTTTCACGCATAGACGACACGCATTATGTGCTCGGTTCGGTTATGGGGCCTCATCCGTTTCCTACCATTGTCCGTGACTTTCAGAAGATTATCGGCGAGGAAGTTCGCGCACAAATTCAAGAAGCGGAGGGGAAGCTGCCTGACGCAGTGGTCGCATGTATCGGCGGCGGGAGCAATGCAATCGGCGTGTTTTATGAATTTATTAATGACGAAAATGTTCGTTTAATCGGCTGCGAGGCGGCCGGTAAAGGCGTCGAAACGAGTGAAAACGCCGCGACAATGACGCTCGGCACTGTCGGGATTTTCCACGGAATGAAGTCGCTGTTCTGTCAGGACGAGTACGGGCAGATTGCACCGGTGTACAGTATTTCGGCGGGGCTTGACTATCCCGGAATCGGCCCCGAGCACGCACATTTGGCGGAGATTAAACGTGCGGAATATGTCGCCGTTACCGACGGGGAAGCGGTCGGCGCGTTCGAGTATCTGTCGCGCACGGAGGGCATTATCCCTGCGATAGAGTCGGCTCACGCTGTAGCGTATGTGCGGAAGCTCGCGCCAACCATGAGCAAAGAGCAGGTCATAGTCGTTAATTTATCGGGCAGGGGCGACAAGGACGTCGCGTCTATTGCGCGGTATAAGGGATTAAATATAATTGAAAAATAACCGATGCTTAATCGGAAAAATGAAACATTCCATTCTTCGTTGATATAGAAAGGATATGATAAAAAATGAATAGAATAGAAAAAGCGTTTAAAAACAAGAAAGCGTTCATAGCGTTTATTACGGGCGGCGACCCCGACATCGAAACAACGGAAAAGCTCATCTTAGAGATGGCTGAGTCCGGCGTGGATTTAATCGAAATCGGCGTGCCTTTTTCCGACCCCGTGGCGGAGGGGCCGGTGATTCAAGGAGCTGACGAGCGGGCGCTGCGCGCGGGCTGCACTGTTGACAAGCTGTTCGATATGATAGCACGGGTTCGCGGAAAAACAGATATACCGCTGCTTTTCATGAGCTACATAAATCCTGTTTTCGTTTACGGAAAAGAGAAATTTATGCAAAGGTGTGCGGAGTCCGGCGTAGACGGCATAATTGTGCCCGACCTGCCTTTCGAGGAAAAAGGCGAGCTGTCGGGCGAGTGCGGGAAATATAAAATCGCGCAGATTTCACTGATTGCGCCGACCTCCGGCGAGAGAGCCGAGATGATTGCGAAAGAGTCAGAGGGCTTCATCTACTGTGTTTCATCGCTCGGCGTCACCGGCGTACGCGGCGAAATAGGCACCGACATAACCGGAATGACAGCGCGGATTAGGCGCGTTTCGGATACGCCCTGTGCCGTGGGCTTCGGGATTTCGACCCCGGAACAGGCGAAAGAAATGGCGGCGGTTTCCGACGGCGTTATTATCGGCAGCGCGATTGTAAAAATCATCGCCGAGCATGGCAGGGATTGCATGGAACCCGTAAAAAAGTTTGTGAGGGAAATTAAAGCAGCTCTTGTGTGAGCTTTGCGGCGCCGTCAAAGTCGCTGTAGATGTACAGCTTGTCGCGGATTGCCTCAAGTGCGGCGGCGGTTTCATGCCGCCATTGCTTTTCTTTTAAGCTGTCGAGCGCGCTGTATGCCGCGTCGTCGTCATAGTTTTCGCAGGCGGCTTGAATGAGCATTAGCTGTGATTTTAAATAATCGGCATCCTCATTAACGTCATTAATTTTTACTTCATTTATTTTAAATTTATCAATTAGTTTTTCAAGTGTTTTAATGAAGCTGTCCGTATTTCCGGCGAAGCCTGCTTCCTCAAGCTCAGCCGCCATGAAGGAAGCTCTTGTTTCACCGACGTTTGCGAGCGCCGCTTTCATAGCGTGGACAGCGGTGTTGAAAAGCTTTATGTCGCCGCTTTTAATCGCTTTCTGCAGCGTGACGATTGTCTTTTCGGCATCGCTGCGGAAGATTTGCATAAGCTTCGGGTTTATTTCGGTATTGGCGACTGCCGCCGTCTTTTCGCCGTGCTTCCCCGCCTCGTGCGGGTATCGGTCGCGTATAAATCTGTTCAGTATTTCGCCCATATACCGGACGTCTATCGGCTTTGAAATAAAACCGTCGAAGCCGTGCTGCGCGAACATATCCTCGTTTCCGACGAGGGCGTTGGCGGTCAGCGCAACGATTGTGCCCGTGTAGCCCATTTCGCGAAGCTTTTTCGTAGTTTCAATGCCGTCCATCTGCGGCATCATATGGTCCATGAAGATAATATCGTAGCGCTTTCCGCTTTTTACTTTGTCGAGCGTGACAAAGCCGCTAATCGCCGTTTCCACCTGTAGCTCGTAAGCCTGCAGCAGCCCTTCCGCCACGAACAGGTTCGTGTCCACATCGTCCACTACAAGCACGCTTCCGTAGGGCATGGGCTCGCGGGAAATCTGCAGCTTTGCGGTTTGCTTTTCGCCGCTGAACGTGTGATTGCACAGCTTGCAGGCGAGCTCTTTGCCGATGGGGGAAGCGGAAACGACTTTCTGCTTTACCTCGACTGTGAACGTGCTGCCTTTTCCATATTCGGATTCGACCGTGATTTTACCGTGCATCATCTCAACCAGCCTCTTGGTGATGTGAAGCCCCAGCCCCGTTCCCTCAGTGGCGCGGTTTGCGTCGGCGTTGAAGCGCAGATATTCCGAGAAGAGTTTCTTCTGGTCCTCGGGCTTCATTCCTTGTCCCGTGTCTTCAACAACAAAGCGCAGCTTTATTTCATTACCGTCCGGCGTGTGGTTTACGCTCAGCTTCACCTGCCCCTTTTCGGTGTATTTTATCGCGTTGGAAAGCAGATTGTTAAGAATTTGCTTCAGGCGCAGCTCATCGCCCAGCAGCCGGAACGGCAGGTTCTCGTCTATGTCGAGCACAACGTTAATCGGCTTCGAGCCCAGCCGCACTATGTTGAGCTGAACCGCGTCGTTAATAAGACTCGGGATTTCATATTCCTCGGGGTTGAGTTCAAGCTTGCCTGTTTCAATTTTAGACATGTCAAGAATGTCGTTAATAATTCCGAGCAGATTGTTGCCGGAGCTGTAGATTTTTTCAAGCGACTCCGAATATTTTTGGGAATGAACCTCCTCTTGTATCTGGATTTGTGCGATTCCTATTATTGCGTTGAGCGGCGTGCGGATTTCATGCGACATGGTGGCGAGGAAGTTGGTTTTGCTTCGGTTGGCTTCCTCAGCTTCGTACCTTGCGTGTTTAAGGGAAGTCATGGTTTCCCGCAAAGATTTGAGCACGATGTTAATGAACACGTTGAACACAACGAAAATAACAAAAACCAAAACAAGAACGACAAGAAAAAGCGCCGTCATGGCAAGGTCGTAGTCGTTAATGCCGTGCGGCATAAAAGCTACCGAATACCACTCTAATTTCGGTACCGTGCCGATTGCAAGAGTTCCCCCCGGAACGTCAAAGATTTGAATTTCATCCCGGCTGAGGTTTTTTGCTTCTTCTAAAATATTGATGTTTATATTATTGAGCTCGTCCCGGATATAAACCTTGTTAACGACAAGGTCAATGTCCTTTGCGCCGGAGATTTCACCGAAGACATTAAAATAATAAAGCTGCGTTTTTTCATCCATATCGTAATAAATGGAGTTTATAAATTCAGTCAGTTCAATGCCGGTGCCGACTATCCCGATAGATGTACCGGAGCTGTCAAAAACCGGTGCGTTAATCCACAGGTTTATCTGATTTAAGTCAGGGTTATAATTAATGTTAAAGTTATAATCCTCCGTTTCATAAAGGGTCATATTAAACCAATAGTTCACGGGGTCTTCAGCGTCAATCCAATAAGGCGTATTATCGCCGGAATAGAAAATCCTGTCTATATCGTTCGCCCAGAAAACAATGTTGTCCAAAAATGCCCGCCGGTACGACTCCATTTCATCAAAAGCGGCTTCCCGCAGCTCGGGGTCGGAAGGGTTTAGAAAGTAATGCTTGACAATAGGAGAGTCGGCGAGCTTCATGACAAGCGTGATTTCCGACGCCATCGAGTTCTCCAGAAAGATGCGTTCAATCGCAAGTTTTTGTGAAAGCTTGCTCCCTTTGTTTGACCTAATAATCTGCTGCATCGAAAGCACAAAAGCAAAGCTGCCCGATATAACAATAATCAGGAAAAATATTATTGAGAACAGAATAAACTTTTTCATTAAAGGATGCTTGTTGTTAGACATTGAAAACCTCTCTGATTTACTTGCTGCCTGTATTTGATTTCACTGATTCCACCCAGAAATCATCGGCGACATTCAAAAACGCTTCGACGATTTTCGGGTCGAAGTG
>Ga0123353_10000977_pt1 | contig 34992 bp, 23 predicted proteins | sample TergutLab28metaG_3_FD_92763 | JGI IMG/M metagenome (GOLD analysis project Ga0123353, IMG submission 92763) | Labiotermes labralis P3 segment gut microbial communities from Petit-Saut dam, French Guiana - Lab288 P3 | ecosystem: Host-associated > Arthropoda: Insects > Digestive system > Gut ... | reverse complement strand
TGTTAGTGCTTTTTTTTCTTGCATTGTTAACCCCATTTTTTATCCGACCCTCCATCGGATAGTTTATTTGGGTTAGATTTTTATTTTGAGGCATGGAGACTTTTCGGTTAGATTATTTATGAGTCAATTCGGAACATATACAAAGACAACAGAAAACAATAGAATACTTATATCATTTAATATAAATGGCAATGTAGCAGTTGGCATGATTATCAACAATTCCTTGCATCTGCCAAAAGAATGGGATGATGGTCATAGTCATGGGAATATATTTCCCAAAAGTAAATAAAATCGTACAGTATTCCGCAAACTGTATGTGGAAAAATTGGATCTCCCTGGCCATACCCTTTGTTCCGAATATACAATAATATATGAAAACAAAAAATTCGTTGAAAAATTATTATTTTAATGGAAGTATCCCAAAAATTACAGAATTTAAGCTCGTTGATTTAATTATCCCGGTATAGTACAATATTTTAGTAAATCATACAGGAAAGGATTTCTGAGTAATGAAAAGTGGAATAATGGTATCAACAAAAGTTACCATCATAGTTTTAATCATCATTTTAGTAAACACGATATCAATAGGTGTTTTTAGTTACATGATTCACCGCTATGACTCCATAAAAAGCAACGCGGATAGAACTATGGCTATTGCAAAAACCGCTGCTATGTCCATAACACCAAGCGAATTCTGGCATGCTATCAACACAAATCATAAAAATGAACATTATGAGCATTTACATAAACAATTTGAGACAATCAGGGCAGAGGAAAACCTTCTCTATTTTTACGGCGGCACATTTGATCCTAAAACCGGCATGATAATGTATATAGAAGGGCATGGAGATATTTTTGGGCTAAATGGCGCCGTGCCATTATCGATTTTTCCGCAAGCTGCCTTTGACGCATTTAAAAACGGCACAGTCTGTGTAAGTGATATTTACAAACTCAATATAGACGGCAGCTGGGGCATTTCAACTTATGCGCCTATTTTTGACGAGAACCATAAACCTATTGGCTTAATCGGTGTACTTATATCGCTCAGTGAAGCCCTTGCAAAAAGTTATAATTTTGCATTGACAATGCTAGTGATTTCTCTTCTGATCTTTTCTGTAATTATTTGGATTCCTATATTATATATAAGACACTCTGTCGCGAAACCATTGTTCTCTTTGCAAATAGCGTCTAATAAAATCGCGCAGGGTGATATGAATATAAACATACCAACGAGGAAGACCAATGACGAGGTCGGAACGTTATCACAAAATTTCTCCACCATGCAAGAGATCGTTATTGGTATGCATCAGGAAATCAAAGACCTTGTAGAGAACGCAAATAATGGTAATCTGGATTACCGCGCTCATTCAGATAAGTATCCCGGCGAGTGGTGCAAAGTCATTACAATGTTTAATGATTTGATGGACACAATCATGCTTCCCATTGACGAGACCGCCGATACTCTTCATAAAATTTCCAATGGGGACTTTAGCGCCCGTATATCAAGCGAATACAAGGGTGATTTTGACCGTATAAAAAAAGCAGTAAACTCCACAGCAATAGACTTCTATCGTTATATGACGGATAAAGAAAAAGCTGAAATCGATTTATACAAGGCCGAGCAGAAAGCTAACCGCGCTAAAAGCGAATTCTTGTCGCGCATGAGCCACGAAATGCGCACACCCATGAATGCGATCATTGGTATGACAAAAATCGCAGAAACTACGAAAGATGTCTCCAGGCTTAAATACTGCCTTGACACGATCGGCGTTTCATCCAGACATCTTTTGGGGATCATCAACGATGTCCTGGATATGTCGAAGATAGAAGCTGGCAAATTCGAGCTTGAAAATGTTCCAATGAATATAGAAAAAATGCTGATGAAGGTCTGCAACATTGTCATAGAAAACATGGAGAAAAAGGATCTGAAGTTTAGTGTAATACTCAGCAAAGATCTCAATTTAAATTATATTGCGGATGACCTAAGGCTTTCGCAGGTAATAACTAACCTGCTCTCAAACGCCGTGAAGTTTACGTCCGAAGGCGGAAAAATAACGCTCCGTATAGAAGAAATCGAACGGAACGAGAACACAAACACAGTGCGTTTCTCGGTTACCGACACCGGTATTGGCATGACAAACGAGCAGATATCGAGGCTCTTTAACGCCTTTGAACAGGCTGATGGCAGCGTATCACGCAAGTACGGAGGCACAGGTCTCGGTCTTATTATTTCCAAGAGCATCATTGAAAAAATGGGCGGGCGTATCTGGGTGGAATCGGATCTTGGCAATGGCTCCACATTCATTTTCGAAGTTAAACTTGAGCGCACATCCCACCAGAGCACCATTATCTTTGACGGTATCCGCCCCAATGACATACGGCTACTGATCGTTGAAAACGATGACGATATCCGAAAGCATTTTTTAAGCATAACGAACAGCTTCGGAATAAATGCGGACTCGGCCGCAGATACAGTTGAAATGCTCGCCCGTGTGGACGCTATCGAGAAAGCAGGTCATGCGTATGACATTGTTTTCTTCGACTATGATCTGCCGGGTACCAATGGCATTGATTTTGTAAACGAACTAAGCAGCCGGATAAACAAGAATACCATCATCATAATCACAACGTATTTGGATTTGCACCGGATCAAAAAGTTTGCGGTAGACAGCCATCTCACCCGTTTTATTACCAAGCCGCTGTTCCCTTCATCGATTTTGGACGCGATCAACGAGATTGTGGGCACAACGCTTAAAGGCCTGGAGATAAAAACAGACAAGTCAGCCGAAGTTCCGGATTTATCAAATGTACATATCATCCTGGCGGAGGATGTGGAGATAAACAGGGAGATATTCATTACCCTGCTTGAAAACACGAGGATTTCCATAGATATTGCCGAAAATGGTTTAATAGCTGTGGCGAAGTTTAAGGAAAATCCATATAAATATGACCTCATCATCATGGATATTCAGATGCCGGAGATGGATGGCTACCAGGCAACGAGGACCATCAGGAACATGGACATACCAAAAGCGAAGACCATTCCGATCGTCGCCATGACAGCCAACGTATTCAAAGAAGATGTTGACCGCTGCCTTGCAAGCGGCATGAACGACCATCTGTCAAAACCAATAGACGAAAAGGCTGTGATCGAAAAAATTGTGTACTATTCAAGGAAGTAGGCCAAGAGGCATGTCAATTTTAAGCCAAAGGTTTTTGTTGAACCAAATATCGCCTAAGCTGCATATGGACATCATCTAAATTCAAAGGTTTACCAATGTGGCCGTTCATCCCTGCTTCCAGACATTTTTCAATGTCTTCACGAAAAACATTCGCGGTCATGGCTATGATAGGAATAGTTTTGGCCTGAGGAATATCAAGCGCGCGGATAGCACGGGTCGCCTCATAACCGCCCATTATAGGCATTTGCACATCCATAAAAATCATTTCGTACTTTTCCGGCGATTCCCTGAACATTCGGACAACCTCTTCCCCATTTTCCGCACAATCTATCTTAAGTTGTATTGGTTCCAACAACGCTATCACAATCTCGCGATTGATTTCCACATCTTCAGCAATTAAAATATGGCGTCCTGCGAAAAGAGCTGCAATATTTTTATCTGTTTCATCGGCATTCAGTTCAGATACTCCATGGGCACTCTCCTTGTTCCGGTTCAGTTGAACTGTAAAAGCAAAGGTGGATCCCTTGCCTTGTTCAGATTCTACCCAGATACGGCCGCCCATCATTTCCACTATCTTCTTTGAAATGGAAAGCCCCAGTCCTGTTCCGCCGAATTTGCGCGACGTATCAGATTCAGCCTGTGTAAACGATTGGAAAAGGCGGGCTTGCTGTTCGGTACTTATGCCGATTCCTGTATCAATAATTTTAAATTGTATTGTGCAAACTTCGTTTTCTTCTCCCAATAATTGTGTATGAATACCAATTGAGCCATGCTCAGGTGTAAATTTGATTGCATTTCCTATCAGGTTTGTGATAACTTGCGCCAAACGCTGATCATCACCGACCAGCATCATTGGTATGGCATTGTCAATATGTACTGCGAGTGCTTGCTTCTTTTCATCTGCGCGGAATTGTATAACATCCGTGACCCGCTGTATTGTTTTGCCAAAATCAAACACCACCTGCGACAGATCAAACTTTCCGGCTTCGATTTTTGAGATATCTAAAACATTATTTATAACGCCGAGCAGATGTTTAGAGGCATCGTCGATTCTCATAAGGCAATAATTTTTCCGCTCTATCTCAGTAGCGGCCTTCCCGATGTTGACCATTCCTATTATTGCATTCATCGGCGTACGGATCTCATGGCTCATGCTGGATAGAAATTCACTCTTGTAGCGGGATTCTGCTTTTGTGGCTTCAATGAACAACTTTGACTGCGTTATATCTTTGAGCAATATAATACTGCCATTATACGTATATCGCTGCAAGACCGGAGTGATCTCCACGCCAACGATGAGCCCTCCTAAAAGTCTTGTTTCGGTAGAGACTGTGCCCTGTTGTGTCACAGCGTCTGCCTGCAGTTCCATGAAGTGATCATAGGAGATGTCAAGAAAATATTGTTCAATGAATGTGCGCAGGCTAGATCCCAAAGCAATATTAACCGGCTTCGGGAACATATGTGTAAATGCTTTGTTATAAGCCGAGATACCTTGCTGACCATCCACAAGCAAATATCCGTCTGAAATAAGGTCCACAACCTGCCGCAAGGTGATGGGCAAAGAAGTTATGAAGCGAAATTTTAAAAATGCGATCGCAAAACAAAGGATGGACATGGTAAAGGCAGCAGCACTGACACTGAAAGTCAAATCCCCTACACCAAACGAGAATAGTACATTTGGCACAAGCGTGATAATAATCCCGGAAATAACCAGCATCGACTGTATAGAAAAAAGACCGGCATTGCGGATGGAAGCGATAAGCAGCAGAACAATGCCCACTGCAATACAACTGTATGAATAAAGCGAATGAAAATAATAATACGCGCCGTAAACAGCCTCGGAGGAATGCAATGAAAAATTTACAAAAAACAAGTTATGCAGCGGATTGGTAAACACCATAACAATACTTATGACCGGAATAACCAGAAAAACAGTATGCATACGCCTTAGCTGCCAATCCGGATGCAGGATAACCTTGCCAAGGTTGAGTATCGCAACAGGCAACAGGCATATACCTATGTAGCAAATATAAATAATCTGCATATATATAAAGCCGGTGAAAATCCGGAGATCCACTTCCAAAAGAGTGGCAATGCTCCACAATGTCATAATGCCAAGTACAAGTAAAAATGCTGTTCGCATATTCGAACGCCGGCATTTACGAGCTATTACGATAATCATACCTATACACAATAAAAAAGAAATATGCACCATAGTATCTATCATGGTTGACAGCATTACAACACCTCTTTAAAAATTTGGCAATTTTACGGAATTGAATTTTTTACTAAGTTGTATCATATTTCAGATAAAAAATAAGAAAATAAATTTATATGGCATCGCACAGTAGCATTATGGTTAATTTATATTATTTCCGCACAATATGCTTTGATACTTTTTCCCTTAACTGTTCCGGATTAAACGGCTTTACTATAAAATCGCAGGCTCCAAGACCAATAGCTGCTGTAATATTATCAACTGTTCCTTCAGCTGTTAAAAAAATAATCGGCGTATCTTTGTGCTCTTCAAAACTGCGAATAATAGGAATAAGCTCAAAACCATTAAGCACAGGCATTTGATAATCCAGCAAGAACAGATCTGGTTTCACTTTTTTTAGCACATCTTTGAGCATCGTTGGTTTTGGCAGCTTAAACACTTTATACTCGTCAGCTAAAACCGCTGCTACAGCTTCAAGAATAGCCGGAGCATCATCAACAGTAAGTACCAAAAGCTCATGCTCAGCCTCTTTCTCGTCCAATACTTTAATACATGAAAACAAGCTTGCATCTGCCTGGGGAAAATCGTCCGCTTCCTTTGTTATTTTAACAGACATTATTTGCGAATAAAAATAAGTAAAACTCTGATCTATTTTGTCTGCATGAAAAGCAGCCAATCTATGATCTCCTTTCCCGCATGCGTTTCTGATCTCAATCAGATCATGCATATACTTATCGCATTGCATTTCTTCGAGTAATGCTATCAAGTCCTTAATACTTTTCCAATCCTTGATACCAGAGCCATCACCGGCAAATTCTTTAATTGCATCAGAAGCGCTAGGCGCAAGGTTTACAAATTGCGACAGCATCCTGAAATATTTACCGACAGTTAACTTTTTATTACTCCCGGCAACACGACGTATACCTAAGTCGCTCAGCTTTAAAAGGGCTGTCAGACTAAAATCATAGGTTGTAGAATCTTTTGAGTTCATGATTGTTTGCTCCTTTTATGAGTAATCCTTATCTAAGTTCATTTCCGAAAGTTTTTTGATAATTTCATCAATATTGAATTGCTGTACATTTTCCCACAACCAATGAACAAGTTCACCATTGGTTTCGTATTCATAGCTTTCAAGTTCCTTAACAGCTGCTTCAACAGTTTCCATATTAAAAGTATAGCAGGCTTCCAATATTTTGACCAGCACCTCTTTATCCGGCTTGCTCTTTGTGGGCTTATGGGCTTGCCCCGATATTTTAGCCAGCATCCCGTTGAGGTCTGCCAACAGTTTAACAACATTTTGCGTCAAATCAGGAGTCTTTTCGCGTACATATTCTAAATTCCCTTCTTTTGCTGCTTTTTCCAGGTCTTCCGCTATATCGCCCACATGGTTTGCGCAAATATTGTAGCTCGATCCCTTTATGCCATGAACAGTTATAGTATAATCGTGCAAATTTTCTTTATTTACATCTTTGATTGAATCAAGAAGAGTCCGGACACTGGCAGTGTATGAGCGCAGTATCTGTAAGTAAGTGTCGTCGTCTTCGCCAAAGCGTTCAATCCCTGCTTCCAAATCAACTCCATCTATTTTAAATTTGAGTATTGAAGATTCATTATTGGAAACCGGAGCAGGAGCAACGTACTCATGTTCCATTGTTTTATCCCGAACCCAATGGCGGATAACCGTGTCAAGCCTGGAAATGTCAACGGGTTTTGATAAAAAGCCCTGAAATCCTTTGCTTAAAAACATTTTCTCATTGCCGGCGATCGCGTTGGCAGTCAGAGCTATAATCGGTATATTTTTTGCATAGTCCGTGCCTATCTCTCTTATTCTTTTGGTCGCCTCTATCCCATCCATGCCGGGCATCATATGATCCATAAAAATCGCATTGTACTTAATGTTTTTCATGCTCATTGCGTCTATTGCCTGCTGACCGCTTGACGCGGTATCAATTTGCATACCGTATGGCTTCATCAATCCCTTTGCCACATCAAGGTTGGTAACGTTATCGTCAACAACAAGCACACGGGCGTATGGCAGCCTGATACGCGCAATCTTGGCGTTTTTACTCCGTTTGTGGTCTGAATACCGGAAGCTCTTTAAGCTTTTCGCAACTTCATGGCCTATCGTTGCATCGTTAACGTACTTTTGCCTGATTCTTACCGCAAACGTGCTGCCTTTTCCATATTCGCTTTTCACCGTGATAACACCATCCATAAGCTCTGCCATCTTTTTGGCAATGGGAAGACCCAGTCCTGTCCCTTCGATCTTACGGTTGGTTTTTGTATCCATCTGGGTATAGTTGGAAAACAGCCTTTCAATATCCTCCGGTCTAATGCCTATACCGGTATCCCTGATCCATGCCGAGAACCAAACCACATCGCCTTCACGGAGGCAATCAATTCCAAGCTCTACCGTCCCCTCCCTTGTGTACTTAAAGGCGTTGGACAACAGGTTGCTTAAAACCTGTTTGATTCGCAGTTCGTCACCATATAGTTGCGCCGGCAGATCTTCCTTTATATCCAGAATAAACTCAATGGGTTTTTCGCCAATACGGAGGAGATTGTTCGTAATGGTATCATTGATAAGACTTGGGGTATCATATTCACCCTCTATAAGCTCAAACTTCCCTGCCTCTATTTTGGATATGTCTAAAATATCATTAACCAGGCTAAGAAGGGTTTCGCCCGCGCTGTATATCTTCCCCAGATTGACTTCAGCGGTCTTGTTTATCCCGCCGTCTTCAAGCACCAATTCGGACAGGCCGATTACGGCATTAAGAGGAGTACGCATCTCATGACTCATGCTGGCAAGAAAATCGCTTTTTGCGTTATTCGCTCTTTGTGTGTCCAATAAAGCTGTTTTTAGCTCAGTGGCGGTTCTTTGAAGGCTCAGTGTCATTTCATTATGGAGCAGAGCATTTGCAATAAGCAAACTGCCGGAACGCAGAGTAGTCGCTACCTCTTCGGAAAAAACAGTTTCGTTCCGGCAATTGTCACAGCCGACAAAGCCCCAAAATTCATCATGCACAAATACCGGCGCCACAAAGATGGATTTTATTCCGTGCATATTCATACGCGATTGCTCTATTGGCGATAAATCACGTATTAAAGAATTAATGTACTTCCCTTTTGTCAATATGCGCTCAAAGGTAGGGATATTGCCTTCATACGGTACGTCGGTCGATATTTCGCTGCTTGTGCGCATCGCTTCGTTTGCGATCCATTCATTAACCAGAGAACAATGCAGCTTTCCATCCTTGACACTGTTTTTCCATATACACACACGGTCAGCATTTACTGCTTTGCCAATCATGCCCATGGATAATTGTAAATTATTCTCAAACTCGTCGCTCTCTGATTGAAGAAGCATATTCGCAGCTTTATTTATACTGTCCAGAAGATTGGATTTCTGACTGATTTCATTCATCATCTCTTTTTGCTCGCGCAGATCGCGGATATACCCGGCTACAGCAAAATCATCATCATAAGCAACGCGGACAAGCGTAATCTCTGATGGTATCGGAATGCCGTCAGAGGTCTGGTGCACCCATTCAAACACAAGCTCGCCTTCTTTAAATGCTCTTTTTATGCTAAGGTCCACTGCCTCCACTGAGCGAGAGCCGTCCGGCTGATATTCCGGCGAGAGTTCGCGAAACCGATCCAAATAGTCCTGTTTATCCTTCATTTTAAATAAACGAACAGATTCCTCGTTACAGTCAAAAAGGTTTATGTTCCTGTCCCAAAGGTTGACAGCAAGAGGGGCAGTATCCAATAAAAGCCTCGTACGATGATGTGCTTCGCGAATTTTAGCGGATTGCAGATTGCGATTTATGGCGTTGCATAACATCCGGCTGACTGATATTAGAATATGAATTTCTTCTTCTGAAAAAATTCGTTCGCCTACACAGTCGCATATACTAAAAAATCCCCAAAAAATATTTTTTATAAACAGCGGCATTATCACAATCGATTTTATGTCGTAGGCTCCCAATAACCGATTCTCTTCCTCGGGCATATCCTTAATCAGCCCACTTAAATATTCGCCGCTTGAAAAAAGTCCTTCCCACCTGGGCAATGCTGCGTAAGGAAATCTAAGGCCTATAGGAACAGCAGTTTTTTGCTTTCCGGCTTCACTGAGCCAATCATATATGTGCATGAAATGAAGAACCCCATTTATCATCTCGTTGCGCCAAATATGTACGCGATCAGCACCCACAGCTCGCCCAACAATTGCAAGGCTTTCCAAAAGCGCATTTTCAATATCATCTTCTGTTGACAAAAGAACCTGGACAGCCGTGTTTCCTGTTTGTAACAATATGCTCCTTTTTTCAATAGTCTCCATCATCCGATTATGTTCGCGCATATCCCTTGTATAACCGGCAATGATAAAGTCGTTCCCATATTCCAGGCGGACAAGCGTAACCTCTGCAGGTATGAGCTCGCCGTCTGTAGCTTGAAAAACAAACTCCAAAACATGTCTGCCTTCGATAAATGCTTTCTCTAAAAATCTTTGGCCTTCTTCGAGAGAACTTTTGCCATCCGGCTGGTATTCGGGATAAATCTCAAAATACCGATCCATGAATTCTTTCTTGTCTTTAAATTTAAAGAGTTTGACAGATTGTTCATTGCAATCAAATAACTCATATTTTTTGTCACCTACCCTTTTCATTAGCCGGCAGGCAAGGGGTGTCGCGTTCAATAATATCCTCGCGCGTTCATGTTCTTCGTTGATCCGATCTGTTTGCGCCTGGATTGCATCATTAAGAGCCTCTAAGGTTTCATTTTGCGACTGGATCTTCTTAAATGGTTCGATTGCAATGCCGGAAACCAAAATGGAAACTACCGCGCCTATGGAGAGAAAAATTAGCGATGCTAACAACAACCCGTTTTGGACATTTTGCAGAGGGCTTTCATGGATCGGAGCAACAACGCCTATATGCCAGCCGGCATTGGCGCTGGAGACCCTTTTATAGACACACAAGCGCTCCTGATCATTATAGTAGTATCTGCCGCTCCCTGTACTGGTATTTATCACACTTCTGAAAAACACGCCTGTATCTCTCACCCTCACATCCGGATTATTGCGCGCTTTTTCGATAAAATTATACCGCTCATGGACCAGATCGGTGCGGACATTGGCAATAACAGTTGATTCATTATCTACTATAAATATATTACCGGTATTCCATAGCTTAAAATCAGATATCAGGTTAGAAAGCATCATGGCTGGTATTGTTGCCGATAAAACAAGCTCCTGATTCATGGGCACAAAAAGGTGTATGACAAAATGTTTGCGTCCTTCATCATAATGAGTGGAGGAGATATCGATCTCTCCTGTAAGCGCCTTTTTAAAATGAATGCTGCTATCATATACTTCTTTACTGCATACGGACTGACCATAATTGGCAATGATCCCATTCTGATTTAGAACTGTCAGCGATAGAAACTCGGTGTATTCGGGCAGCAAAAAGGACATGGCCTTCTCCATATCCTTGTCTGAGTCCACCCGCAGGAGATGATCTGATATATTGGTTGCGTTCGATTTTAGAAGCTCGATTTTTGTGGAAACCAGGCTGTCGGCAATATCCAAAGCCAGTCTTAACTCATGTTCCATGGCTTCTGTCATATTTTGCCGGGTAAAATACATACTTAATATAAAACTTGCAGCCGTAAAGATAAAAACAATAGCCATTATGAACAATGCTGCTTTCATTCGCATCGACATAGATTTATTTTATAACAGAAATATTGGAAAGTCCAGCATTTGCAAATTCAAAATAAATACAGTATATTTCCGTGTCTCCCGGACAATATACCCACACGCTACTTACCCATCCATCCTGATTTTTGCAACCATTTGCTGAATATATATTCTCTGTACATATTACCATAGTGTTGGTATATTATTTATAATGCTAAAAAAAGGAATTGGGATATGAAAATAAGTTATAAAATCACTTTAATAATGATCGTTCTTAGTTTGGTTATTGTCGGTGCTGTTGGAATAACCCTGCTTACCCAGGCTAGTACCAGCATTACCTCGCTATCACATGACAAGGCAGTTGCCACTGTCCAGGATTTTGGCGGAGATATTGAAATTCTGCTTACTACATACTGGGGTATTACCGAAAGCCTTGGAGCTGTACTTGAACAATATGAAAGCATTATGCCCAATAACCGCCGGAGCTTTATTGTTAATATGCTAAAGAGTGTACTTGAGTCACATGATGAAATAATAGGTATCTCCTGTATTTGGGAGCCAAATGCTTTGGAAGGAAATGACCGGCAGTACCTGGGAACGCCAGGAACAACAGATAACGGACGTTTTTCCCCATTCTGGCACAGGGAAGGAAAAGATATTGTGATGTATGCCTTATCCGAAAATGAATTTGAGACGCCCGGAACTGGCGATTATTACCTTATACCAAAGAGAAAGAACCATACTGTAATTTTGGATCCATATCTTGATGATTTCGGCGGAACAAAAATTCTGAACACTTCCATTGCAACGCCTATACACGCGCCCGGAACCAACAGGGTTATAGGAGTTGTCGGAATAGATATAGACATGAGTATGATACAGGAGATATCCCAGAGTCGAAAACCCTTTGGAAACGGATTATCGGCGATATTCAGCAACAGCGGCATTGTTGCCGCTCATTTTGACCCCAGGCGTATTGGCCGGCATATGTCGGAAACAGAAAGGGATATGGGAGGGGCCCATTATGATGATTTTGAAAGAGCTATCAGAAATGGCAAGCCAATTAGCTTTACCAATTTCATTAACGAGGCAAACGCGGAATTCATAATAGTCGCAACTCCCATTCAAGTCGGCGATGAACCATGGAGTTACGCAATCGCGGTTCCGACAAAAACCGTAATGGCTTCTCTTGTCCGAATGCGGTTCATGACCGGTATTATATGTATTATTATTCTTGGTCTGGTAATCCCGATTGCAATATTTATATCACGCTCAATAAGCAAGCCCATTATCCGTGTGGCAGATACACTAAAAGATATTTCCGAAGGCGAAGGGGATTTAACCAGGGCCATAACAATAAATTCAAAGGATGAAATTGGCAGCCTTGCCCATTACTTTAATATGACTCTGGAAAAAATCAAAAAACTTGTCAAAACAATCAAAGGCGAAGCAATAGCACTAACCAATATCGGCACGGAACTTGCAGGAAACATGAGCAATACCGCCACAGCAGTAAGCCAGATTACAGCCAATGTTCAGAGCATAAAAGGCAGGGTAATAAACCAGAGCGCCAGCGTTACCGAAACAAATGCAACCATGGAACGGATCACTCTAAACATCAACAAGCTCAACGAGCAGGTTGAAAAACAGGCAGGTTCTGTTTCCCAGTCTTCATCCGCAATCGAAGAAATGCTTGCCAATATACAATCAGTTACTCAAACCCTTGTAAAAAACATGGAAAACGTAAATGCCCTTACATCCGCTTCCGAGATAGGCCGTACTGGTCTTTCCGAGGTAGCAGAAGACGTCAAGGAAATCTCCCGTGAATCTGAAGGGTTGCTTGAGATCAATGCTGTAATGGAAAACATCGCCAGCCAAACCAACCTCCTTTCAATGAACGCGGCCATAGAAGCAGCTCATGCCGGAGAATCGGGAAAAGGTTTCGCGGTAGTAGCAGATGAGATCCGCAAGCTTGCGGAAAATTCATCCGAACAATCAAAAACAATCAGCACTGTTTTGAAAAAAATGAAGAGCTCCATCGATAAGATTACAATTTCAACAGATAATGTACTGGGAAAATTTGAGACTATTGCTTTGGATATAAAAGTAGTGGCGGATCAGGAAGAAAATATCCGCATTGCCATGGAAGAACAGAGCTATGGGAGCAAACAGATATTGGATGCCCTTGGAAACCTTAACGATATTACACAGCAGGTTAAGGATGGATCAATGGAAATGCTTGAAGGATCCAATGAAGTAATACAGGAAAGCAAGAATTTAGAGAAGGTAACCCAGGAGATAACCGGAGGCATGAACGAGATGGCAGCCGGTGCAGATCAAATAAATTCATCCGTGAACAGTGTCAATGATTTAAGTGCGAAAAACCGGGAAAACATTAATATCTTAATGAAGGAAGTTTCACGCTTCAAAGTTGAATAACGAACCCGCCCCTACTAAAAGTTGGGGCATCGTTATACAGCTGGCAGGTGACATATTCGGGCATAACGCAACTAACCACATGTCACCGCCCGGCAGCAGACATGATTCGTATATACTCGCTTATTTTTTTGTCCTCTTGCTGAATATGTTTTACCAGCCATCCTACCACAATTTTATTTACATCCTGACTTAATTCTATTGATGATCCATTCTTCTCAAACCTTTGCACAAGCTCACTCATGGCTATCTTAAAGTCACCGTGCCTCTGCTTGTGGTTTTCGTAATCAGGGTAGCCGCATTCAAGCTGCAAGGCTTCTTCGTCGGCAAAATGCCGTACAGCATGACTTACCAAAATCATAAGAGTCTCTCTTAACTTTGAGGTATCGCTTCCATCCTCGCAAAAGCGTACAAGGTCGCTCAGCAGCCTGAATATTTTCTGGTGCTGCATATCTACTATAGTATTTCCAGTTAATAAACTATCATCCCAAGCAATGCCATAATCCAATTCATTCACATTTTTCATCCTTTTATTTTCACCAAAGCCTGTTAAGTAATTTCGGAGTAATCCAAACAGGGCGTACGCGTCGATCGGCTTTCCGGTATGATCATTCATTCCCGACTCCAGACACTTTTCAATATCTTCCTTAAAGACATTGGCTGTCATCGCGATTATGGGAATATCGTTCGCATATTCTATGTCAAGGGCGCGTATCGCCCTTGTTGCCTCGTAGCCATTCATCTCCGGCATATTCACATCCATCAAGATCAAGTTGTATTTCTCCGGATGCTCCTGGAACATTGCAACCGCTATCTTTCCGTTTTCGGCATAATCAATGGAGATATTAGTCTCTTCCAGGATGGCGCTCATAATCTCTCTGTTTATATCAACATCTTCCGCGATAAGCAAAGTATATTCATGGAAATCATAACGGCGTTTGGATGAGTCACGCTGTATATTGTTTGATGATTTATGCAATTTTGAGTCTATGCAAATGTTTATAATATTGATAAGGGTTGATGGGAACAGAGGCTTTGAAATAAAATGCTCGACTCCGGCAGCAACAGCTCCTTTTTCAATGGCATTCCAATCAGCAAGTGGTATCATAATAACCGTTGAATTTTCGCTATTGATTTCTTTAATTTTTCTGATCAGTTCGACCCCATTCATCCCGGGCATTTGCCAGTCAACAAAAAAGATGTTATAAGGTTTGCCCCTAGCTCCCTGGAGCATTTCAAGAGCCTGTTCGCCGCTACCCGCAACATCACAGGAGAGTTTTAGCGTTTTCATAACATTAACAAAATAATCCCGGATCCCTGCGGAATTATCCACAGCAAAAATACTTATCTCTTCCGGTCTTATATTAGCGGACAGCTTCGCATGAGATCTTCCGGGAAGTTTTAGCGCTTTCATCGTAAATATAAATGTCGCGCCTTTGCCAAGCTCAGATTCTATCCATATCGAGCCGCCCATCAATTCAACGATCCGTTTGGAAATGACAAGTCCCAAACCTGTACCGCCGAATTTTTTGCTAATCCCGGCATCGGCTTGATTAAAAGACATAAAAAGCCGCTTTTGCTGCTCTTGCGAAATCCCGATCCCGCTATCGGCAACTTCAATCCGGAGTACAACGTTGTTGCCTTTTTCTTCAATCTTCCTGACACTTAAAACAATCGACCCTTTTTTAGGCGTAAACTTTATCGCGTTTGTAAGCAGGTTGGTTATAACTTGCGATAAACGCAACTCATCGCCTTCAATATAAACAGGAACATTTTCGCTGATATTAACAATAAAATTCAATTCCTTTTCTTCGGCCTGCACATTTGCCACATCTGTAATATTCATCAGCATTTTTTCAAAATTTAATTCATCGTGTGACAATTCAAACTTATCAGCCTCAATCTTTGACATATCAAGAACATCGTTGATAATACCAAGCAAATGCTTTGATGCGCTGTCCGCTCTTCTGAGGCAATAATCTTTTTTCTCAATATCCTCTGTATTCATCCCTATGTTTATCATGCCGATGATCGCGTTCAAGGGCGTACGTATTTCGTGGCTCATGTGGGAAAGAAAAAGCCCCTTTGCGCTTGAAGCAAAATCTGCTTGAAGTTTTAGCTCCGTGACTACATCAATCATCTGGCGATAATTGCTGATATCGGTCATGGTAACAATATATCCCATATAATATCCACTGTCGGATATTATATCTTTTGAAAGTGAATAATTACGCAGCCCTTCTTTTGATACAGTTATCTCCGCGCCGCTGATTTTTTCCGGCTCATTTGAAAACATTTTTTCATACATATCCGGAGGATTAAATTTTATAGAGATTGATTGGATATAATCTGCTACTTCGCGTACAGGCGTTTTATCTATGACAATTTTTATATCCGGAAATGCCTGTCGAAACGCAGGATTAACATTCGAAACAAACCCCATTCGATCCACTACTATTGAAGCATCTGACAAAGAATCAAAAATCTCCGAAGCTGCTGTTTCCTTTATGTCAAATAACCTCATTTTTATAGAATACGCGGCAAACGTACCGTACATGATAATAAAAGCAAAAGGAGTTAAATCAAATCCTATATTAAGAATCTGAAAAGTATATAAAATATTTAAAACCATAGGTATTAATATTCCAATCCCGATAATCCCCAGGAAAGGTTTTTGTCTGATATTTTTAATAATATACTTATACAAAACAACAACAGCCAGAAGCACCTGCGTATAGGAAATCAGCGCGTGAATGGGGAACAATCTTCCCGGAAGCGGTGTGAACCCTTCATATCCATTTATGAACCCATTATGAACCGGATTTGTCCAAAGTAATAATAGATCAAAAGAGGTTAATACTATCAATATACGTAAGAGCCATATATTTTTTGCGTATTTGGATTCGGTAAAGTACAGAATACATACTAACAAAACAGGCGGAACAATATTAACCAAAGTCTGCGGCAGGAATGGATTAATTATTGCGAACAGTTCAGCACTTAATAAAATATTGATTCCGTTTGAGAGCACCCAAAAAGAATAGAGCAGCCCCAGGGCGGAAAAAATTTTGAGTTTATGGTTACGTCTTCCCCTAAACCATAAACTGGCAATGATGTAGATAAACACGCAAAATAATAAAAGAGACAAAGAAAAAACAATTAACTTGACTGCCATTTTTACATCTCAACTTTCATGCAGTAAATATCCTGTTTAACTCCGAACAGCTTATAATGTATGAACAATATTATCATTATATTACACAATACAAATTATACAATCCGAATTTTTCAATAAAATGCGCAGAATCACAGGCAATAAAATGCAAAAGTTCAAAAATAATGCAGAAAAATAATAAAGCCAAAATTTATATTTGCAGTTTAAGCTGGTTATTATATTTATAAAAATATTAAGGCATAGACTTTATCCTCAACCCCAACAATTGACAGATACTATTTTAATATGCTATGAATTAGCTTTGAGTATTAAGTGGTTTGATAAATCAGGAGTATTAATATGCCATTCGCTGATTTGATGGTTGGGATCGTACAGGTAGTTGTTTTGCTCTTTCTCCTCTTTTTTAGCATTAGAATATCGTTTATAAACCAGAACATTTTGACCTATAAGCTGATCGTTGGAGGCTTTTTTTGTTGTCTTATGGGCGTGTGTTTTTGGTTGCCATATTACTACATCATGCACGACTATCCTTATGGCATTTCTGCTGCTGTTTTCTCGTTCATTGGTTATTATTGTTTCATCCTGTCAGCAAATTTTTCGCTGATTAAAAACTGGACAGAGGAGCAGAAGAAAGCAGTAAAAAAATACCGTTTAATAGCAATGGCCGCGCCTGTTGTTGTGATATTATTCTGCCTCTCTTTTCTTTTTCAACCGTGGATCAGCGAAAATATTATTACTTTAATGCGGGTTATCGAAAACACAATGCTTATGGTTTCACTTTCAACGTGGGGTTATGTTACACTGCTGTTTTTTCTTGCCACGCGTAAATCTTCCATGCGTTTTTTTTATGGAATTGTCTTGCTGGAAATCATGCTTGAATTACTAATATTCTTTTTTTCAATGTTTTCCGGTCCTGCATATTTTATCATGGCTTACGTGCAGATGGCGGGGTGGATACTCATATTACCTGCGGCAAAAAAGGCGGTGTCACAATGACTCTTAAAAGCAAAATATTTATGCCCGCTATTTTTTTCATTTTAGGTGTAGCTGCCTGTTTATTGGCTTTCAATATTAATGCTTATTTAATTTCCGCTGTTGATATGAGCGAACGAGAGTGGATGATTCTCATTGCGCCTATTATTGAAGAAATGCTTAAAGCAATCCCAATACTTTTTTTTGCGTTTATTTTTATCAAGTCAAAACAAATTAGTTTGATACCGCTCTCATTTGCAGTAGGCTTAGGATATGCTGCTTTGGACAATATATTATACATTATAAATTACGGCGCTGCGGATATATTCTTCACATTATTCAGAGGAATCTCATTGAGTACAATGCACATTATATGCACAGTTATATTAGGCTATGGATTTATGTCAATGTCAAAGGAAAGACTTCTTATACTACCCGGTTCATTGAGCCTGCTGTGTGCTGCTTTTTCTCTTCATGGTGTTTATAATTTGTTTGTATCGATGACGAATTGGAACTTATGGCAAATGATCGGATACATACTGCCGGTAATGATCGCTGTCTTGTTAGTTATTTTTATAACACAACACATTGAAACAGAAAGCACCCCGGGAACCTAATATAAATACTTTATCCATTTTATATTATCTAAATAGCAAAGCGCGATAGATATTTCGCGCCTTGCTTTAACTAATCAGTTGCCAAGATCATCTTTAACTTTGACGCTAACTTCTTCATCATAACAAGAGAAACATTTTTCAACTACATCTTTACCAGGCGCCTTTGTAATCAAACTGACAATCGGTACAATAATCAATCCCACAACCATACAGAAAGCACCGGCATTTATGGGCGATTTTAGAATCGCAGGGAAAGAGCTTCTGAAAAGGACATTAAGTGTCATCAACACAGTACTAAATATAAAACAGCACCAGACTGATATTTTGCTTACACGCTTCCAATACAACCCATAAAGGAAGGGGGCAAGGAATGACCCTGCAAGAGCGCCCCATGAAATACCCATAAGCTGGGCAATAAATGTAATCCCGCCTTTATATACGCTGATTGCAATCACAGATGAGATAATAATAAACACCACTATCAACATACGGATAATTACTAATTGTTTTTTATCGCTCATTTTTTTAATAACATGGCCTCTTAAAAAGTCCAGCGTCAAGGTTGAAGCAGAAGCCATGACTAATGAAGAGAGAGTTGATATTGATGCTGCGAATACCAGTACAATCACCAAGCCAATCATAACTGCAGAAAAACCTGAAAGGATTTCCGGTATGATTGCGTCGAATATTACACCACCTTTATCATTGTATATATTCTTGTGCGCATATAGTCTGCCGAAACTGCCGAGAAAATAAGAGCCGCCTGCAATAAAAATTGCAAAAAATGTAGAAACAATCGCACCCTTGGTGATCATTTTTTCGCTCTTGATGGAGTAGAACCGCGCAACCATCTGTGGCAAGCCCCATGCTCCGAGAGAAGTAAGAAGGATTACACCTAACAGCGAAAACGGGTCTGGACCAAAGAAAGAAGCAAAAACACCTGGTACTGGTACTCCTTTGACATTGGTGCCTTCTACCATTGCGAGAGAACTGATAGCTGTTATGAAACCGCCGTTATCATTTAGAACTACAGCAATAATAGCTGTAATACCAATCAGCATGATCGTTCCCTGTATAAAATCGTTAACTACTGTCGCAAAGTATCCACCGGCAACAACAAAAATTGCAGTCAAAATACCTATTGCTATAATACAATATTCAAATGGTACGCCGAATGCCATTGAGAATAGACGTGAAAGCCCGTTGTACAATGAGGCGGTGTATGGAATCATGAAGATAAAAACAATGAAAGATGCTGCAATCTTTAAAGCATTTGACATATACCGGAAACCAAAAAATTCAGGCATCGTAGCGCTTTTTAAGTGATGGGTCATAATGCGTGTGCGTCTGCCGAGAAGGAACCACGCCATCATTGATCCGATAAATGCATTGCCAAGACCAATCCATACTGCTGCTGTGCCAAATCTCCAGCCAAATTGTCCTGCGTATCCAACAAAAACAACAGCAGAGAAATAGGTTGCTCCATAGGAAAATGCAGAAAGCCATGGCCCAACATTGCGGCCACCCAAAACAAAATCATTTACACTGGCTGCTCTTTTTCGGAAATAAATCCCGACAAAGATTGTGATAGAAAAGAAAAACAGAAGCAGGAATACTTTGATTAACATATTAAGTACACCCTTTGAGGGCAAAAAAAAACGCCCCCAGATTTAATAATCCGAGGACGATTGTGACACAATCGCGATACCACCTCAGTTCCGCATAATCTCACGATTATACGCTCACAGGGTACAAGCATACCCCTATGCTGTAACGGGCATTCCCGTCGCATCCTACTAAATGTTTTTTAAGTAAACATTTTTCAGCGCGCAGTTCCCAAGATGTATTCACCCATCCGCTCATCTATCGGCTTGCACCAACCGCCGGCTCTCTTAAAGATAAGACATGGAAGGCTACTTGTTCTTGATCAGCACTTTTATTCCGCTTATCGGTTTAACAACCCATTTTTCAGGGTTATTTATTTAAATTCTAAAATTACTATATATATTATTAAAATTATTTTCAAGATAAAAACAAAAAAGATTCATTAATCCGGATTTTTCTTTCATTTTTTGAATTTAGCCCGGAATTATACTAAAATTCCCCATAAAAAGATAATTTTGCCAATTTTCATATTATAGAGACCATATAGAATAAATATGCAATATATTATATTATAAATTTCTTAAAATAATAAAAGTATTTTTATGGTGTTTTTTGAATATAAGGACTATAATAATAATTTCAGGAATTAATTATGAAAAAACTATTTGCTTTTAAGTTGAATACCAACATGAAGGATACCAATATTTTAAAACATCATGGAAAAATGATGTTTATACTTGCTTTGTGCCTCTGCATCCCATTTATATCGATCTGGTATATAGTAAATACTGTTAATGCAGATATTTTCTATGAGCAAAAAAAAGAAAGCCTTTTAGCAAAAGCCAAAATACTCGATTCCCAGCTTGTTGATGGCGGATACAATGAATTACTGATAGAGGCCGGAGCGCAGAACGCTCTACGGGAAGAGCAGATCCTGGTTCTGAACAAGGCGCTGCGTAAGATCACCGACGAAGTCGCGCAGTCATCCGAAGGGCTGGGTGTAGGTTATTATTCACGAGAGCTGGACGCCATACTTACTTATGGTCCTTCTGCCACTTACCAGCACACAGTAGGCGTTCCCATTGGCGAGAACCATCCTGGACGGCGGGTCATGGCAACAGGTACCGCGGAAGTTACCATGGGCACCATGGTACGCGGGAATATTATGAATGCCATGCTGCCAATTGTGCGGGACAACAAGGTAATAGGCTATATTTGGGCTAACAACCTTGTCTCTGAGATGGAACAGACCCTTTCGAGGATGTCTTTCCTCATCCTGCTTCTGCTTATTTCATCATACATAATTATGTTGATAATTATAGTGATGTTTTTCCGCAAGATGATTAAAACAGAACAGGCATATATGCAGACACTTTCCAAAGCCCTTGAAGAAGCACAGCTTGCTACCAGGGCAAAAAGCGCTTTTCTCGCCAGCATGTCGCATGAAATACGCACCCCGATGAATGCCATTATCGGTATGGTAACTATAGGCAAAGCAGCGGAAACCAGGGAACGAAAGGATTATTCACTTGACAAGATTGAAACAGCCAGCACACATCTGCTAAAGATCATCAACAATGTACTTGATATTTCCAAGATAGAATCAGGCAAACTGGAGATATCCCCTGTCACATTCCATTTCCCTGAAATGATCCGTCAGGTCAAAGATGTAGTCTCCCACCGCATGGAGGAAAAAAGCCAGATCTTTACGATCAAAATTGATCCGGATATTCCCAATACGCTTATCGCAGATGACCAGCGACTGGTTCAGGTAACTACAAATCTGCTCTCAAATGCCAGTAAATTTACACCGGAAGGCGGAGCTGTCTCCCTTTCGGCGCATTTGGAAAAATGTTCCGATACCGAGGTAACGATTCGATTTGAAGTTATGGATAATGGCATTGGCTTATCGCCAGAACAGCAGAAACGGATATTTAATGCTTTTGAACAAGCAGATAACAGTACCTCCAGAAAATACGGCGGAACCGGACTTGGACTAACGATCTCCAAGAATATCATCGAGCTTATGGGCGGAAACATCTGGATCAACTCCCAGTTGGGAAAAGGGGCTACATTTTCCTTTATTATAACACTCAGGTATCTGCCGGAAATCCAAAACGCCGACGAACGATTTAAGGCAGGTAATGAGGAAAAAGACCTGCTTTTAAGCACTGATTTTTCCAGCCGCCATATCCTGCTTGCCGAAGATGTGGCGATCAACCGGGAAATTGTAATCACTCTATTGGAAGCCACAAACCTGCAAATAGACTGCGCAGAGAATGGCAAGGAAGCTGTAGAGATGTTCATTGAAAACCAGGAAAAATACGATTTGGTTCTTATGGATGTGCAGATGCCGGAAATGGACGGATATGAGGCTACTCGCCTTATTCGCGCTATGAGTACACCCAAAGCAGCAGCCATTCCTGTGATTGCAATAACTGCAAACGTATTTAAAGAGGACATTAAAAAATGTCTTGATGCCGGCATGAATGGTCATGTGGGTAAGCCTCTGGACATCGACGAACTTCTAAGGGTTTTAAGAAAATACTTGCTTTAAGGCATATCTTACGCTCACTAAATCAATAATTCGCTAAATTTTACAATTGATTAAACAAATGTAAGGTATGCAATATTTATGATAGAATAAACTGCTCATTAAAAAGCATACAAAGGAAAAAAGAATGAATAAAATTTTAAAAAGAATTTTGATAATCATTGGCATTATCATTGTAGTATCGGTATTAGCATTTGCAGGAATGTTACTAAAAATGAAATCCGAAATGCATGGGTTTGATCCTATGGAAACAGGAAAGGTCGTTGATAATATTTTCGTCATAAGGGATGATTTTGCCAATGCCTTCATAATACAAGACAACGCGCAATATATTATTATTGACTGCGCAACAGCCAAGGCGCCGGTGGCAGAGCAGATGAAAAAGTTAGGCATTAACCCTCAAGATGTAGCAGCAGTATTCCTGACTCATACAGACAGCGACCACGCAGGAGCATTGGGGCTGTTTGACACAGCCAAACTTTACATGTCGAAAGAAGAGGAGCAGATGATAAACGGTAAAAAAACCAAATTTCTGTGGTTTGGCAATTCTATTTCCCGTACCGACTACACACTTTTGAAAGACCGCCAGATAGTCCAAATAGGAAATTTAAAAATCGAAGGTATTCTGGTTCCAGGGCATACCAGCGGAATGATGGCTTATTTAATCAATGACAAATACTTGTTCACAGGCGATATTCTGAGCCTGAAAAACAACAAGATAGCGCCAATTCCCGCATTCTTTGATATGGATAATGCTCAGGCATTAGAGTCTATGGATATTATCCGCCATATACCCGGCGCCGAATACATATTCACAGCACATTGGGGATATACAGACGATTACAAAACCGCAGTATCGTCTAATTGAATATGAATAAAAAAGTAAAAGTAGAAATAACCAAAACCGCAGATATTGAACAGCTAAAAAATTTATACAGAGAGGCAGGATGGTGGAATGAGGATATTGATAATACAGACCCTGATTTAATAAATAAAATCATGCAAGGCTCTTTTTGTTTTGTTGTGGCATCTATAAATGATAGATTAATAGGAATGGGCAGAGCCATAAGCGACGGAGCCTGCGATTCTTATATACAGGATGTTGCAGTATTAAATGAGTTTAGAGGAAGAGGAATTGGCGTATTGATAATGGATGAATTAATAAAGCATTTAAAAAGCAAAAACATTAACTGGATAACTATCGTCAGCGAACCGCAATCAGTCTTGTTTTATCAAAAGTATGGTTTTTCGCAAATGACTGATCATATACCTTTTACATTAAAAAAATAAACATGGTGCTGCATGAAAATTGAAACAGATAATATATATGATCATTTAAAACCTGTTACATTTAATGATTTTGATATCATATATAATTTTTTAAAAAACCATTCTTCCGAATATTGTGATTTTAATATTTGCAATATATTTACCTGGGGTTTGCATTTTAAATTGGAATATACAATTTATTTTGACAGATTGATTATATTTAATCCTTCTAATTCATATTTATTAGCCCCTATGGGCAAGAAATTATCTGTAGAAGAATTATTTCAATTAAATAATTGTTTTAAAAAAACACATGCAGATCTAGAGATTTTAGCTGTTCCCGAAGATTACATTAATAACAATCCAAATTTAAATGAATATTTTAACATTAAAAATTATGAGAATTGGGGTGATTATATATATACAACAGAAAATTTAGTAAAACTTACCGGTAAAAAACTTGCGAAAAAGAAAAATCTTATTTCTCAATTCATGAGATTATATACCGATTTTACTGTAAAATCGATTAACGCAAATGACAATGTTGAAATCATGGAATTTTGTTATTACTGGCAAAAAACACATGAAGTTGCGGCAGATTATCTCGACATAGAATTGGAATCCATAAAGACTATTTTAACGCACTGGGACTTGTTCCCATGTGATGGATTAAAATTATATATCAATGGCAAGATATGCGCTTTTTCAATTTATAGTCCGCAAACAGCCGACATGGCAACAGTTCATTTTGAAAAATTCGACCCCAGCATCAAAGGCGCTGGACAGGTAATAAATCACGAAACAGCAAAAATCCTTATAAAGGATTTTAAATATATAAACCGGGAGGATGATATGGGATCACCAGGTATCAGGCAGGCAAAACGATCATATCAACCGGTTAGGATGTTACCGTATTATATATTGAAAAGTAAGTGAAATAACATGGAAAACAAAGATGCCTGGAATTAGTTGAAGAATAAAGAACTATTTTAATAATATAAATCAACCCCTGATTACTTTTACAGATGCATTAACATCTCCTGATAATCCAGCGAGATCAATTACTACATTCCAATTCCCTTTGTTCGGAGGAGAAATAGAAAATTTCGGCGGATTTGCAAGCCCTCCAAGATATTTATATTTTCTGCCATTTTGATAATAAAGAAAATTTGTAGGATCCAGAAGTCGTACATTTGCTATTGTATTTAAAGTAACCTCTACAACATCATTACTGTTAAGTTGAAAATTATAATGCAAAAAATTCATTTATTCCTCCGATTTTGATCTCCTGTATGAGAGATAAGTTTATCATACTTAATCTTTAATACCAACTACTATCAATAAAGTTCTATGGTTGTATTTATTAGCTACATTGCGTATAATATATATATCATATTGAGATTTATGGAGGGATATATGCATTGTATCAAAAAAATAACAAATGATTTAACATGGGTTGGAGCGAACGACCGGCGCCTTGCGATGTTTGAAGGGGTCTATTCTGTTCCGTACGGCGTGTCGTATAATTCTTACCTTCTATGCGATGAAAAAAATGTATTATTTGATACCGTGGATAAAGCAGTGCAACAAAGGTTTATAGAAAATCTTACCGAAGCGCTGGGCAACAGAAAGCTGGATTATCTGATTGTACAGCATATGGAACCAGACCATTCCTCTGCGCTGCAAAAGATATTACTCCTGTATCCTGATGTAAAAATCATATGTAATGAAAAAACACTTGTCATGATCAAGCAATTCTACGATTTTGATGTAAAATCCCGCGTACAAATTGTTACGGAAAACGATACACTAAATACAGGAAAGCATACACTTCATTTTGTTATGGCGCCTATGGTGCACTGGCCGGAAGTTATGGTTACGTATGACTCCACAGATAAAATACTTTTTTCTGCAGATGCATTTGGCTGCTTCGGAGCTCTTAATGGCGCGCTCTTTGCCGATGAGGTGGATTTCGACAAGGATTATATGAACGAGGCGAGGCGCTATTATACCAATATTGTCGGAAAATACGGCACACAGGCAGAGGCTCTGCTGAACAAGGCATCCTCACTTAAAATTGAAATGATATGTCCGCTTCATGGCTTTGTATGGCGCAAAAATTTAAAGAATATTATATCAAAATACGCGCTTTGGAGCAGCTATGAGCCAGAGGAATACGGCGTGATGATCGCTTACGCCTCTGTATACGGGAATACAGAAAACGCGACAGAAATACTTGCATCACGGCTCAGGGACAAAGGGATCAAAACGCAAATGTTCGATGTTTCTGTTACGCCGGCATCTGAAATTGTCTCTGCGGCATTCAGATGGAGCCATCTTGTATTTGCCTCCACAACATATAACGCAGGAATTTTTGTAACCATGGAAGCCCTAATCTTCGATCTTGCTGCGCACAATATTCAAAAACGCACTGTTGCAATAATCGAAAACGGATCATGGGCAGCTACAAGCGGCAGTTTGATCCGCGAGCAGTTGTCAAAATGCAGGGAGATCAAAATCCTTGAAAACATGATAAGTATAGAATCAAGCATCAAAACAACTCAGCTTTCGGAAATCGATTCTATGGCAGCCGCGATTATAGCCACTTTTCCAGGTTCGGCAGCGCCCATAAAAAAGAATAGCGCTCCAGCAGCCTCAAATATTGTGCAACAGGAAACAATGTTCAAGCTCTCCTACGGCTTGTTTGTATTAACAGCAAGGGATGGCGATAAAGATAATGGTTGTATCATAAACACAGTAACGCAGATAACAGCCTCCCCGCTAAGAATATCCATTGCCGTGAACAAAGCAAATTTTACATGCGATATGATAATTAAAACAGGGGAATTCAATGTCTCGGTCTTAACAGAGAGCGCAACCTTTGATATTTTTGAGAGATTTGGTTTTCACAGCGGAAGAAATACCGACAAATTCAAAGGATGCGATTGCAATGAGCGCGCTGCGAACAACATACGCTATGTACCCAAGCATACAAACGCAATGATCTCTGCCAAGGTGGTACAGCCCATTGACTATGGCACACATATGCTGTTCATCGCGGAGATCACACAGGCATTTGTAATATCGAATGAGCCTAGCGTAACTTACCAATATTATTTTGAACATATCAAGCCAAAGCCCCAGGCCCCAAAGGAGGGGAAAAAAGGTTTTGTATGCAAAATATGCGGGTATGTGTATGAGGGGGACAAATTGCCAGGTGATTACATCTGTCCTCTTTGTAAGCATGGCGTTGCGGATTTCGAAAAGATTTAGCATGTAACAAGAATTTTTTCTGTTTTTAATAATCGCGATAAGGCAACACATCCTATAGCGCTTACAAAAATATTAGTCACTATTGTTGGCGCTATTTGTTTAAGCATATAGCTCTGGTTAAAAATATCACTCATACTTTGTGCGCTATTATATATTGGTATGAAATAATGGTATATTTCAATCTGATTTCCGTTATTATAAAACATATTCAGACAACTAATAAATAAAAAGACTATGATCATCGGAGAAACAAGCAACTGGGCTTCTTTGGCAGTTTTAGCATATATGGCAATAATTGAAATAATTGTTACTATAATGCACGATGTTGAAAGCAATACCAGCGCTAAAATACAAAAATCCCCGATAGAATATTGATCCATACTTATCGTGTTTAAATTAAATAAAGCAGCTCCATCCTGAACAGGAAAACCCGAAGCAAGGCTATCTATTAATTTTCGCAGGGACAGAGTAATCCCTACTGTTCCGGAAATTCCGCAGAGAAATGACTCAATACTTAGTCCAAATATTTTACCGGTTGCCAATTCCATTGGAGTAATTGAGGTAATAAATATTGTGGCAAAGGTTCCCCGCTCTTTTTCACCGGTGATCGCTTCTGTTGTAACAGCCATTGCCCCATGAAAAATAAATACAAGAAGGAAAACAGGAAGCACTATGGAAATTAAATGCCGCCCCGCTGCTCCGGTATCTGCCACATCTCCGCCGATTGTCCGGTTAATATCGAATTTTCGCGCTATGCTTGATTCATAGGCATTAAGAGCAGCAACTATTTTTCCGTAATACTCTACAAAACTACCGGACAGAGAGTTATAGTATAATGATATTTCAGGCGCAACCTCCCCGGATCGGACATCATAAGCAGTTACTTTCTCGATAAAATCGTGCTGGAATATAATCAGGAAATTTCCGTTTTTTTTCGCAATGCCTTCCAGAATATTCTCTTTTTCATTTTCATTAATCGAGGTCAATGTAATTCCTGTATATTCAATAATGCCCTGAATAACAGGCGGAGGATTAATCGCATATACCACAATTTCTTTTGCTCTTTTTGAGGGCATATCCATAATAAGCGGCACAAAGAATGCATAAACTATATATATCATAACGCCTGGAAAAATAAGGGCGCTTATTACCATGCGCCGATCTCCAAAAAAACGGTCCCATTCTTTTTTAGCTACCAGCAAAATTTTATTTTTTATATTGAAATTCATATCATACATCCACTACGGATTGAATCATATATCGAGAAAAAAGCATCTTCAAGATTACCATTTCCTGCAATTTGTTTAAGAGGCCCTGAACTAACTAATTTTCCATTTATGATAAACCCTACCCGGTCGCATATCTTTTCCGCCAGACTGAAGATGTGCGTGGATAGGATAATGGTTTTTCCCTGTTGCTTTAATTCAAGAAGAAATTCAGTAACTGTTCTGGCTGCCAGTAAATCCATACCATTGGTTGGTTCATCAAAAATAATAATTGGGGGGTCATGCGCAATAGATATGATAAAAGCTACTTTTTGTTTCATGCCACTGGATAAAGCCGCAAGTTTTTTATGCGCATATTCATTTATACCAAAGCGGTCGAATAGTTTTTCCCGTTGTTCCAGCGCCTGTGCTTTGGGAACCTCCCGCAGAGCAGAGAAAAAATCAAACAAATACGCAGGGGTAAAAAATTCATCCAATTTCAAATCGCCCGAGAGAAATCCTATTTTTCTGCGAACCTTGAGCGGATATTCCTTTACACTATTTCCTGCAACAAAGACATCTCCTTCATCGCTATTAATCAATGTGGAAATAATACGCATAGTTGTTGTCTTGCCGGCCCCATTCGGCCCAAGGAGTCCGAATATCTCGCCTTCATTAACCGAGAAAGAAAGATTGTCAACTGCAATTATTTTTGCATTTGTTATATGCGCTAACTTGCGTTGCATCCTGTTTAGCCGGAATGTTTTTGTCAGGTTCGCTACAGAAAGAATTGCACTCATTGATAACATTTTACAGGATAGGATCTATTACCATTTTTTATTATATTAGCCTTATTATTACAATAACTAATATTACTAAAATAGCAGCACCAATTAAGAAACCCAGCATCTTTTTCCTCCTTAAAATAGAATAACAATGCACTCAACAGAACTAATATAACAAATCCCTCATATTGTATTAGTCCATTTGTCTTAAGATGTTCTGTTTTTCAATAAACTAATTATGAATTATATTATCCAAAAAACAAAAAAGCAACAAAAAATATAGCCAGTCTGCTCAAAAAAAGCAGAAAAATTTAATGCGCACAAAAGCAGAATATTACTCTGATTCTTATATATAAAATGGAGCTGTCCGAGAAGTATGATTTTTGAATTTTTCTTTTATAAAAATTCAAATCGATTGCTAACAATTCCTGCTTTTTTTGTATTCTTATACACAGAAGCGAATAAAAATCATACTTCTAAACTTATTAGACAGCCCCTAATTTAATACAGACTTTCATCTGTACAGAATCTATTAGTTACACTTACTTATTAAGAATTTTCGCTAAATCCGCTTCAGGGGTGCTTATTGGCCTGATATTGAAATTCGCTACCAAATATTTTAGGACATTTGGCGATATAAACGCAGGCAAGCTTGGCCCCAGGAGAATATCCTTTATTCCAAGGTGCAGCAGAGTAAGCAAAATACATACAGCCTTCTGCTCATACCAGGAGAGCACAAGTGTCAGCGGCAAATCATTCACACCGCATTCGAACGCCTCTGCCAGCGCCATAGCAACCTTAATTGCCGAATAAGCATCATTACATTGCCCCATATCCATAATGCGCGGAAGCCCTCCGATTTTACCAATGTCGAGATCATTAAAGCGATATTTCCCGCAGGCAATGGTAAGAATTACTGTATCGGACGGCGATTGCTTAACAAATTCAGTATAATAATTTCGCCCAGATTTCATTCCATCGCAGCCGCCAACAAGAAAGAAGTGGCGTATTGCTCCGCTCTTGACCGCATCAATAACAGTACCTGCCACAGAGAGCACTGTTCCGTGTCCAAAGCCTGTAGTAACTTCTTTGCCGCCATTTATGCCTGTCATAACTTTCATCTCTTTATATCCGCCAAGGGCAATAGCCTTCTCAATAACCGGAGTAAAATCCTTTTTTTCTCCAATATGGGTTAAACCCGGATAACCTACAACAGCTGTTGTAAAAACGCGGTCGCTGTAGCTTTGCCTTACAGGCATCAGACAGTTAGTAGTAAACAGTATTGGCGCGGGAACTCCGTCAAATTCCTTTTTCTGGTTCTGCCATGCAGTCCCAAAGTTGCCTTTTAAATGGGAATACTTTTTTAATTCAGGGTAGGCATGCGCAGGAAGCATTTCACCATGTGTATAAATATTGACACCTTTGCCCTCTGTCTGTTCCAACAGTAATTTTAAATCATGCAGGTCGTGTCCAGAAACAATAATAAAAGGACCTTTCTCGATTGAGAGCGGCACTGTAACTGGTTTTGGCGTTCCGTAAGTTTCGGTATTCGCCTTGTCCAGCAGTTCCATGCAGATAAGGTTCACACGGCCTGCTTCCATGATATAGGAGAGCAGTTCATCAACGCCATATCCTTCCCCACCTACTGCCATAAGCGCTTTGACTAAAAAAGTTCCTATTTCTTCATTCTTGTATCCAAGCACAAGGGCATGATGAGCATATGCAGCGATACCGCGTATACCGAACAAAAGAATAGACCTAAAAGAACGAACATCCTCGTTGGTATCCCACCAAAGCTCGGTTAATGCATATTCTTTTACAGCGCCAAGCTTTGCTGTTTCTTTTCGTATCTGATCTGTCAGCTTATTGATGCTTGTTTCATCAAAATTTACATTAGTAACTGTAGTAAACAACCCTTCAATTACCAATCTGTAAATAGACTCATTGTCCCTGCCATTGGCTGAGCGCGCAAGTCCAATCAGCGCCCCTGTAAGTTCGTCTTGCAAAAACGCAGTACTGCTGCTCTTGCCGCAGACTCCCTCTTTTCCGTTACAGAATTTCCCACCGGCTGTCTGTTCACACTGAAAACAGAACATTTCATTCATAATTTAATCCTCCAATGAATATTGATTTTATAAATTCAGTGTACAGTAACGAGAAAATAAGTATGTTGTATTTACAACGAAAGAAGAAAAAAATCTGAAAATTTAAAGAATTTAAACAAATAACCGGAAAATATTAGTTTTTTTCCAGAATAAAATCGTTATTTGCAAGTGTAAAATTAGCATTAATTCCGTTACTTAAAATAATTCTTTTATCTTTGGTTATTATTATAACTTCTGTATCTTTAAGTTTTTCCGCAAGAGCAAGAGCCTCTTTTGACCCAAGCAAAAAAAACGAAGTTGAAATAGCATCTCCGTCAATTGCTTTCTCTGTAATAACAGATATTCCCATTATATCGTTATCTGCAGGATATCCTGTTTTTGGATTAAATATATGATGATACCTTACCCCATTTTCTTCATAATATCTTTCATAGACTCCGGAAGTAACTATTGAAATATTTTCCCCTTCGTAGACACCTACAGCCACTCCCCTCTTCTCAAAAGGGTCCTGTATCCCTATCCTGAAAAGTTTCCCATCAGGCTTTCTGCCCAGAAGCCTTACATCGCCTCCAAGATTTATTATTGCCCCTTTTACCCCATCTTCTTTAAAAAGTTCGCAAACTTTATCAGCTATGAATCCTTTTGCAATGGCTCCAAGATCTATTTCCATCCCCTTCTCTTCCAGAAAAACCAAATTATTTAAAGGGGTTAATTTTATTTTTTGGTAATCTATAAGTTTAACAAGATTATTTATCTCTTTAAGAGGCGGGACTTTTGCTTCTGCTGTGCCAATTCCCCACAACGAGACAAGAGGACCAACAGTTATATCAAAAAAACCTTTTGATAATTCTGAATAATAAATACTTTTGTTTATAATAAAATAAGTATCATCTGAGACTTCTATTGGAGATATCCCTGCATTTATATTTATCCCGGATATTTCACTTTGTTCCTTGTTTCTGCTTAACTTGTTTTCAAGGCTGGATATAAGGGCAAAAGCTTCTGTTAAAATATTTTTGCTGCCCCCTTCATATATGGATAATTCTACAAGAGTACCAAGCTGAAAATTCATCTCGGACCTTTTAACATCTCTCTTGTTGCTGCATCCTGTATAAAGGATCAACATAGAGACAAGAGATAATATAAAAAAATTAATTGTTTTGTTTATCATTTTCCAATCTTATCTTTTGGCATAAACAGACGAGATGATTTTTTCAATATCTTCTTCGTAGCTATCAAATAGTCCTCTTTCTCCGGAAGCTTCTATTATATAAATCCTGCTCCCTTTTACACCAATAGCAGTCATATATTTATAATAATCATGGTTTACAGGCATAAGCCATGTAATCCTCTTCCCTTCGATATTTACAGAATTAAAAGAGGTTTCATCAAGCAGAAAATAACCGCTATTTGTAAGATGAGTTTTAAGAGCTTCTGACCAGAATACAATATCTTTTTTGGGAGTGTTTTTCTCTGCTTTTATTCTAATCTTAAATCCATCAGGAGAATATATTAAAAAATTTCCGCTTTTTTTTGATACTGCAAATCCCGAAGGCACTTCTGCTTTAAAAGAGAGACTGCATCCCATAATAAAAAGCAATAGCACAAGAAGGAGAAAAACAATTTTTATTTTATTATTCCGCATAATAACCGCCAACAAACTTATAAAAATTTATTCTGTTGATCCAGTCAAAAGAAGACCTTACGGAAACATTCCGCCTGGCTTCTTCGGAAAAAAACTTTATATCGAGTTTAAGGAATTTATATTCATTATCCATTTTATTGATTCTTCCTTTGAGATTTTCCATTTCAGTAACAACTGTCATAAGTTCTCTCTCAAGCGTTAATGTACTTGAAAACCCGGAAGAAGCAATAAGTTTATCGTAATCAGAAAGGAGTTTTTTTCTTGAATCAAGCTGCTTCGTAAGCACAAGATGTTCGTTCCCAACATCAGTGGTGTTGATGTTATATCTGATCAAGGTTCCATTTGCTTTCAAAATATCTTCTACTTTATTTGACATCCCCGCAGGCAGCCGGAGAGAAATACCATAATCGGATTTTTTTATATAATACCCGCCAGCAGATTCACAGTAATCAGCCAAAGCCTGGACAGCTTTGGAAGGATCTGCAACAGAAAGTTCCGCAACAATATTTATTGAAAGTTTTTTGGATTCTGTTTGCGCCATAGCTGTCTGCGCCACAACCAGGAAAGTAATTATAAATAATACAACAAGAAAAATATATTTGGTAATTTTCATTTTATTTTAAGCTCTCCAAGCGATTCGTTTATGGAGTCTATCCATTTTTCATAGCTATTGGTGTCGGGAAAATAAACTTCAATAACATAAATAAGTTTTCTTTTTATGACAGTGCCAACAAGATACCTGTAATCTGCCGAGCCTTTTGGTTTAAAAAGCACATATTTTATATCGCCTGCTTCTGCTTCGATATGCTCAGAAAATCTTGGCCCAATAGTGTGAATAATTGCCTTGCGCCAGAAAGAATTATCTCCTTCGGGATTGTTCTTTACTGTTCCTATTTTAAAAATTGTTCCATCCGATGTTTCAGCATGAAAATATCTGATGCTTCGTTTTTTTAGAATCGCAAAATCATCAGAAAGCGGAACAACAACTTTTCTGTATATATTAGGTATTGTTACTGAAAACGGATCAAGGGAATCGACCCATTTAAAAACTGTTTTAGTATCATAAGGTATTTCATAACTATAGGAAACAAAGGTTACTGTAATTTTTGAATAGGCTATAGCTTTATCAAGATATTCAAGATCTGCTTTTATTCTTTCTATCTGGTCATCAATTCTTTTTATTTCTCTTAAAATAGGAACTTTTTTTTCTGTTTCGGTTTCTGCTGCAAGGAGTTTTTCAAGACGCTGTCTTGTATTTTTAAGAACCCCAAGTCTTATTGAAAGATCCGAATACCTGTCTGTTACATCATCCGCTTCTTCGTATTTATCAACAACATCTTTTGCGAACAGTATTTCATCAAATGCTTTTCTGAAATTTTCTGCAGGGATTCTTATTGTTATGCGGTTATCTGATGAGGATTCAACCCATCCTTTATATTTATCAGCTATACCTGCGACTTCTAAAATTCCTGCTGCAAAAGAGGCTGTCCGTATGGTACAACCGCCTGTAAGAATTCTTTTTCTTGCTTGCTCCTGATGCGATGTATTACTTGTATATGAAGCCGGCGCTTCTCTTTCTCGGCCGGATGCTGCGTCGGCATATGCTGCATCAGCACTAACTTCTCTTGCCATAGCGCTTTTAAGAACAACTCTGTTTTCGAAAGATTCTGCAGTTGGACTTTCTTCAAAGCTATAAATGTCTCCATAATCAGATGCTTTCCTGCTGCAAGAAAAAACAGAGATTATAAAAAGCGCAATAAGAACACTATAAAAAATACTTTTAAAGATTTTAGTCTTAGAGGTCTTTCTCTGATACAGCAACAAGAGAACTCCTTTCTGCAATTTTTAATCCAAGATCAACATCTTCTACTTTAAAAATAACAACAGCTTTACCTTTCTTATTTTCAACCGAAGCATAAAGGTATTCAATATTAACACCATTACTTTTAAAAATTTCCATAACACTATGGAGCCCGCCCGGCTTATCTTCTATCTCAATTCCTAAAACTTTTGTTATTCTTACTGTAAAGCCATTTTTCTCAAAAGCCTGGCATGCTTTTTCTGTATCATTTACAACAATACGCAATATCCCAAAATCTGCTGTATCTGCAATTGTCATTGCTCTTATGTTTATTTGCGCATCTGCAAGAACCTTTGTAACATCAGCAAGCCTGCCTGATTTATTTTCAAGAAAAACCGATATCTGATTTATTGTCATAATAAACTCCTTTCTATTCCGTCAGCGGGTTT
>Ga0123353_10000976_pt1 | contig 35017 bp, 25 predicted proteins | sample TergutLab28metaG_3_FD_92763 | JGI IMG/M metagenome (GOLD analysis project Ga0123353, IMG submission 92763) | Labiotermes labralis P3 segment gut microbial communities from Petit-Saut dam, French Guiana - Lab288 P3 | ecosystem: Host-associated > Arthropoda: Insects > Digestive system > Gut ... | reverse complement strand
GTGTTCGACTGCGTGGGGTCGGTGGCGTCGCTTTCGGAGTGCACGAAATGGGCTGCCGGCCGGGGCAAGGTGGTGCTGGTGGGCACCGGCCATGGGGTGGGCGTGGACTGGACGCCGGTGTGGTTTCGCGAGTTGACGGTGCTCGGCGCGTACGGCAGAGGAATGGAGTCGTGGCGGGGCCGGCGGGGCGGCACGTATTCGCTGGGGCCCGAACTGATGCAGTCAGGCCACTTGCCGACGGCCGGCCTGCTGACGCACCGCTTCGCGCTGGCCGACTACCGCCAGGCCTTCGCGACGGCGATGAACAAGGGCCGCCAGGGCGCGGTGCGGGTGGCGTTCGATTTTCGGTAACAAACAAGGAGCGATTCATGTTCTATACATCCAAAGACCGTCCCGTCGTCCGCTACGGCACGGGGGCGACCGTGTATGAGGAGTGTTTGCACGACGGCCGATTTGTGGGGCTGTACTGGTCGTCGACCGGGCAGGTGCAGCGGGAAAACATCGTGAGCGAGATGGCCGGCAGCAACGCGTTTGCGATGGAGATCGACGGCCAATCGCTGCACACGCACTGGGAATGGGTCGGCGGCGAGACCCGCGGCGAGGAGACGGCCGTTTCGCTGGTGCACAACATCCGCCCGGTGTCCGTCCGCGTGGTCACCCGGCTGGACGGGACCGGCGCGATCTGCCGGCGGCTTGAAATCACCAACACCGGCGACAGGCCCGCCGCCCTGTCGGGGCTGGCGGTGTTCTCGGGCATTTTGTGGGACACGCGGCGGGAAATGCCCTACGACCGCAATCTCAGGCCGGTGTTCAAACTCGGCTACCTCAAGTCCGTCAAGTGGGGTTCGGAGGGCGATTTCGCGTGGAAAACGCTGACCGAGGACACGCCGCACAAGCCCGTGGTCGGCAGCATCACGCGGCTGGAACGCAAGTCCTACGAGGGGTTTTCGTCACCGTACTGGATCGTCCAGAACGAGGCGAGCGGCGAAGGTTTCACGATCGGCCTGGCCTGGAGCGGTGAGCACTACGCGGAGTTCCGGGCGGGCGAGTCGTTGTCGGTGTCCGTCGGTCCGGCGGGCTCGTCGCCGCTGCGGGTGATCGCTCCGGGCGAAACCGTCACCTCGCCGCTGGTGCATATTCTGCCGGCGAGCGACCCGAAGTTGTGGCACCGCCACTTGCGGACGTCGGTGATTCCCAAGCGTCCGCCGGGCAAGGAGATGTACACGGTGGCGGCCCGTGTGGTGGAGGAACCGGGCGACTGGATTCGGCGGGAGATCGACATCGCCGCGCGGATGGGCGTGGAGGCGTACATGGTGGACGCGGGGTGGTACGGCGAGAAATTCGGTTCGTGGACGGCCAATCGCGGCGACTGGTTCGAGGGCGATTTCCTTCCCGAGGGCGGCATGGCGGGTCTGCGCGAGCACGCTCACAAACACGGCATGTTGTTCGGACTGTGGATGGAACCGGAGTGCCTCTCGTCCACCAGCCGGAACGCGGCCGAGCACCCGGAGTGGCAACTGGGCGGAAACGTGCTTGACTTGTCCAACCCCGAGGCGGCCTCGTATATGGAGCGGTCGGTGCGTCGCGTGTTCGCGGAAATTCGGCCTGATTTTTTCAAAATTGATTGCAACCAGCGTGCCCCGGAGGTCGGGCGGCCTCGCGAGGGTTATATGGAGGACACGCAGTGGCGGCACTACGAGTGTTTGTACGGGCTGTTTGCCCGCGTGGGCGAGGAGTTTCCGCACGTCGCCCGCGAAAACTGCGCCGGAGGCGGCGGACGGAACGATCTGGCCATGCTCGCGCGGTTCCACTACGCCTGCGAGTCCGACTGGAGCGTGCTGCCGTACTCCATCCGGGCGATCAACGCCATGACACGGTTCATCCCGCCGGAGTCGCTGTGCTACTACCACAACCACCTGGCCGGCGCCCACTTCACGGCCGACATGGACACCCATCTGCGGGTGACGTTGTTTGCCCTGCCGATTTACGTCGGATTCGGCGGTCAAAACGCGGTTGACGGTGTTCTGGCCGAGCGGACCCGGCGGTACATTGAATTGCACAAGGGCTTTTGCCGGCGCGTTCTGACCGGCAGTCCCGACGTGTTCCATCACACGCCGAACATCGGCCTGCTGGACCCGGCCGAGTTTTGCGTGCTGGAGTACGCCCTGCCGGACAAGTCCGCCGGTTACGCCGGTGTGTTCCGGCTGGGGGCGAGCGAGGAGTACCGGCTGCGGCTGGGCGGCGTTGACCGGTCCAGGACGTATCGAGTGACGTTCGACAACGATGGCGAGTCGATTGTCGCGACCGGCCAGGAGTTAAAGGAAACCGGCGTGCTGATCCGCCTGAACCGGGTGCATTCGTCGGAATTGATTTTCTATACAAATTTGGAGCAACAGCCATGAGCCAACCGTCCCTTCCGTCAACGCAATACGCCGTCCAACTCATCGGGCCCAGCCAATTGCGGCTGAATCGCGACAAGGCCGTCGTGCCGCCGGGTCCGCGGCAGATTGTCGCGAAAATCGAGGCCGTCGGGCTGTGTTTTTCCGACCTCAAACTGCTCAAGCAGTTCGCGGACCATCCGCGAAAGGCGGCCATTGTCAGCGGAATCGACGCGGACACGCTGGCGGACATTCCCAGTTACGTTCCCGGCGAGTTGCCCGTCGTACCCGGACATGAGGCCGTCTGCCGGATCGTCGCGGTCGGGTCCGACGTTCGGCACCATCGGCTCGGCGAGCGGGTGCTGGTGCAGACCGACTATCGCGACCTGAAGACGCCCGGTTCGAACGGGGCGTTCGGATACAACTTCGATGGCGGTTTGCAGGAGTACGTGCTGATGGACGAGCGCGTGATTCTCGAGCGGGGCGGCAAGCGGTTTTTGATTCCGGTGCCGGACTCGCTGGGGTCGTCGGCGGTGGCGTTGGTGGAGCCGTGGGCGTGCGTGGAGGCGTCGTACGTGTCGCCGGAGCGGCGGGGGCCTCTGGCGGGCGGGCGGATGCTCGTCGTCGCCGACGCCGGGGCGGCCGTTCGCGGGCTGGCGGCCGCGTGCGGGGCGGACAAGCCGGGGCATGTCATGGGCATATGTGCAGCCGCTTCGCAAACGCGGGCTTTGCGGCACGAAATGGGCAGGTCCAGACCCGACGACGCGCAGGCCGGGCCGGACGAAACAACGCCCTACGACCTCGTGGAACATGACGCCGCCGTGGCCGCGGCCCTTGAAGCGATCGCCAAACTCGGCGAGGCCACGTTCGACGACATCGTATACTTCGGCCATGACCCTGCCGTCATCGAAGCCCTCAACGACCGCCTGGCCGCGGGCGGACTCATGAACATCGTGACGGCGGGCGAGCTCATCGGCAGACCGGTTTCCGTCGGCGTCGGGCGCGTGCATTACGGCCTGACGCGGTGGGTCGGAACCGTCACCGACGACGCGAGCGATTCCTACAAACACATCCCCGCCACCGGAGAAATCCGGGCCGGCGAACGGATGCTGGTCGTCGGCGCCGGCGGGCCGATGGGGCAAATGCACGTCATCCGCAACATCTGCTCGGGCACGGCCGGGCTGTCCATCGTCGCCAGCGACACCGACGACGGCCGGCTGAACCTGCTCATGGAAAAGGCCCGCCCCCTCGCCGACGCCCGCAACGTGCAACTGACCGCCGTGAACGCGACGCGGACCACCGACCCCGCGCAGACCGCCGGGCCGGCGCGGCGGCACACGTATTACGCCATCATGGCCCCGGTCGCCCCGCTGGTCGCCGATGCCGTCCGCTCGGCCGGCGACGGCGCCGTCATCAACATCTTCGCCGGAATCCCCGCGCCGACCAAACACCCGCTGGACCTCGATGCCTACATCGCCAAACGCTGCTACATGTTCGGCACGAGCGGATCGGTCATCGGCGACATGGAGATCGTGCTGGCGAAAGTCTCGGCCGGGCAATTGGACACCGACTGTTCCGTCGACGCCGTATGCGGCATGGCCGGCGCGATCGAAAGCCTCGCCGCCGTCGAACACCGCACCCTGGCCGGCAAAATCATCGTCTACCCCGCCCTCCGCGAAACCGGCTTGATCCCGCTGAACCGCCTGCGCGAACATTTTCCCACTGTCGCCGCCAAACTCCACAACGGCGGATGGTGCAAGGAGGCCGAGTCCGAACTGCTGGCCGTGGCAAAGTGAAAAATAAAATTTTGCCAATAAATCGAACCTGATAGGTTATAATACCGATAGTATAGGTTGTTAAAACTGTGCAATCAAACCTGGAAGTGACCGGGAGTCTTGCCCATGGCTCAGACAATGACAACATTCAGTGTTCGAATGGATTCCAACGTCAAGCGACAATTCGATGAGTTCTGCGCGCAAGTCGGTATGAACACGACGGTTGCGTTTAATCTATTTGTCCGCGCCGTCCTGCGTGAAAAACGCCTTCCATTTGAAATAACCACCGAATCCGACCCATTTTACAGCGAAAGCAATATGGCCCACCTCCGCCGCGGCATTGCCGCTCTAAATAATGGCGAGGGGGTAGAGCATGACCCGTTAGAGGCTTCGGAATGAACGATGACTCCATGGAAATTTCGTGCGTACGAGTGCCCCATCTCTTACCTGTCGCAATCCCGTAATTCCTTAGTCCCCGCTAAAACTACATCTCAAATTATATAACTTGCGCATTCTTCTTAAATTACGACTATTTCGTCCAAAATAGGAAAAATCGTTTGCATGCCGTAAAATTGAAATGCGGAAAACGTGAGGTTACCTTCATCCGTAAAGCAAATCTGCCGATACAATCTACATGCAACGATCTACGCCAACATCGTCCGCGTCGGGATTTCCCCAGCCGCAAGGGGATCATTACGCCCAGGGCATGGCCTTGTATCAGCAGGGTCAGTATGCCGAGGCCGTCAAGCGGCTGTTGCGCGTGACCGGCCAAGGGGACCTGGTGGCCAAGCTCTCGCGGTATTACACGGGCATGAGCTTCCGCGCGATGGGCTTGGAGGAACTTCGTGGCGGGCGATACCGGGTGGCGGAGGATTATTTCCGCCAGGCGATGAATCTGTTGGGCACGGAGTCGGAGTTGACGGGTTTTCTGGCGTCGGCGTTGGCGAGGCAGGGCCAGTTTGAGTCCTGCACGCGGGAGATGGAGAAACTCACGCGTCGTCAGGACGCGTCGGTGGCGGAGTGGCGGAAATTGGCCTTGGCGCAGTGGCAGAGCGGACGGCGGGACGAGGCGTACATGAGTCTCCAGCAGGCCTTGCGGTTGTTGGGCGAGGCGGCGGAGTTGCATTTGCAGTTGGGCATGTTTTATGCGTCGGAAGAGAAGATGGCGCCGGCCCGCGAGCAGTTGACTCGTGCGGCCGAGTTGGACGCCTCCAGCGCCGACGCGCATTATTCTTTGGGTTTGGTGGCGGCTGCGTGCCAGGATTTGCGTTTGGCGGTCCGGTCGTTCCAGCGGGCGTTTGCGTTGCGTCCTGGTGACGTGATGCTGGCGTACCAGCTTTCGTTGGCGGCGCGGGCGGCGGCCGAGCACGGGTTCCATTTGGTGGTGCAGTTGCCGGACCCGTCGGAGACGGCGGCCGAGGCGACGCAGGCGAGTCAGTTGGCGCGGTACGTGGTCGACGAGGCGGACTTCATCGAGGCCTTCCTCGAACTGCCGCCCAGCGACGTGGACGCCGAACTGTTCGACATGCTGGCCAAGGTGCTGACCGTGGCGATCGAGGAGCACGCGGAGTACGCGGATTTGCATTTGAATTTGTCGCGCGTGCTGCTGCGTCTGGGCCGGCGCGAGGACGCGTTGCAGGCGGGCCTGCGGACGGCGGCGATCAACCCGACGTTCGTTCGCGCGCTGGTTCACGTGGCGCAGATTCACGCGTCGCTGGGTCATCCGGCGGCGGCGATGGTCCGGTTGAACGAGGCGATCGCGGCGGGCGCGGATTACCCCGACGTGCATGTCCTCGCCGGCGAATTGATGAAGGAACTGGAGCATCCCGAGGAGGCCCGGCGGCACCTGGAACGGGCGCTGGAACTCAACGACGGATACCTGCGGGCCGCCGAGGCGCTGGAGCACCTGGCGGCGTAGGCCGTAGCATGGGCGTCCCGCCCATGAGTCCCACGGGCGTCTCGCCCGTGGCGAGGTCGGCTGGATGTGCATGATTGCATGGGCGAGACGCCCATGCGACTCACGGGCGAGACGCCCGTGCTACGAGGAGTGTGTGGCGTGAGTTATCTTTTGGAACTTCTGGGCAAGGGGCTGGATCACGAGGTCGCCGACCTCCTGGACCGTTATTATTGGGCTCCGCAGAGGTGCACCATTTCGGAATTGCAAGCCACCGTGGCCGCTCACGGCGACTGGCCCGACGTTCGGTTGCAACTGGGGCTTGCGTATCTGCACGCCATGCAGGTCGAGCAGGCGGTGGAGCAGTTGTCCGAGGCCTGCCGGTTGAAACCGGACTATCTTCCCGCCCGGTTGGCGCTGTCGGCGGCGTTGGTGGATCAGGGCCTGACCGCCGAGGCCGTCGAGCATCTGAAAATCGCCAATCAAACGCATCTTGGCGAGGCTCCGGTGTTGTTCGCCATCGGGTTCTGCCTGGAGCGGATGCGGAAAACCGACGAGGCGGCGGAGTATTACCGCGACGCCGTGAAGGCCGACGAGGAGTTCCGCGCCGCCCGCGAGCGTCTGGCCGCCGTGGCCGTCATGGCCGGTCGGGACGAGGAAGCCATCGCGAATTATCGCGTGTTGCGCGAGCAGTTTCCGCAGGAAAGCTGGCTGCGGGCCGCCTTGGCGCAGTTGTACTACCGCGCGGGACGCTACCGCGACAGTGTGGAGGAGTTCGAAAACGCCATCGCTATGGAACCTGAAAACTGGGCCTTGCACGACGACGAAGTCGAAGCCCTCGTCGCCGACGGACAGATTCGCGAAGCCATCGAGCGGCTTCACCGGCTGATCGAGCAGCAGGGAAAATTCGCCGATCTGTACGTCCGGCTGGCCGATTTGTACAGCCGCACCGGCGACGACGCGGCCGCGGTGGCGCATTATCAAAAGGCCATCGAGCAGTCGCCCAAGTACCTCGAAGCCAACGTGAAACTCGGAACGCAGCATTTAATCAGCGGCCGATGGGACGAGGCCGTCGAGATGTTCCACCGCTCGGCCGACATCAGTGACGACGTGCTGTCGACGTATGTGGGCCTGGGTGTGGCGCAGGCGGCGGCGGGGGACCGCGGGGCGGCGATGGCGAGTTTCGATCTGGCCGCCGCCGTCGAACCCAACAGCACGCTGCTGCTGGCGGAAATGGCCCGGCTGCAACTGAAGGCCGCCTTGGCCGACAGCGTGATGCGGAGCTTCGAGGTGGGCAAGGACATGCCGGCCGACATGGATCTGGACAACGACGATTTGCTCAATCGCCAGGTCGAGCGTCACGCCGAAGAGGTGGCCGCCCACGGCGATCATGCCGATTTGCGCTACCGCTACGGTGTGCTGCTGCGGGCCGAGGGGCGGTTGGGCGAGGCGCTGGAGCAGTTCGCCAAGGCCGTCGAGATCAATCCGGCGTACGTGCAGGCGATCATCAAACTGGGCATCACGCAGCAGGAATTGGGCCATGTGGACGACGCCATCGCCACGTTCGGCCGGGCGCTGGACATCAAGCCCAACTACGTCGATTTGCACTACCGCCTGGGCCTGATGTACACCGACCGCCGCCAGTTCGAGGAGGCCGTTCGCCATATGGAAAAGGCCGCCGAGGGCGCTCCCAACAACGAACAAATCCGCGCCAGCCTTGCGCTGAGCTTGCAAAACCTGGGCCTGATGGACCGCGCCGCCGCCACCTGGCGAAGTTTGTGGCGAATCCACCACGTGACGAAGTGACGGAAATTGGGCTTGCCTCTTTGCGCTGTAGGACGTTGTGTAAAACGAAGTTTTACGTTACACAACGTCCTACAGCGCAAAGAGGCAAGCCCAATTTACGTTTCGCCTATTCCATATCCTCAATCAACTTATTCGCGCCGTGGTCGGGCATTTGCAGGGGGACGTCTTTGGTGATGGTCTTCGCCGGCGGAATGGCGGCCGGCGGGTCGGTGACGGGCGGCGTGACGATGCCGGGAGCGACCGGCGTGACGCCGAGGTCATGATTCGACGTCCCCGCGTTCTCGGGCGATGCCTGCGACGGGTCGCGATTACGCTGATACGCCTGATTGGCCACCTGCTCGCCAAGTTCCAGGGCTTTGTTCAGCGAATCCTTGCCGGTGTTGTAGCTGTTCACGCTCACCGAGGCCGATTCCGTAAACAACCAGATGACAATGGCCACCGTCACCAGCAGTCCCAGCAACCCAGCCCCCGCCGCATACACGCCGCCTTTGTTTCGTCGATATCGCATTGTGTGCCTCGTGATCGATGATGCGAATAGTATACACATTGGGCAGGGCGGCGTCAAAATCCGAAATTACCCAATCCGCTCCAATCCCCCCATGTGAGGCCTGAGCACCGTCGGCACGGAGATCGTGCCGTCGCCGTTTTGATACAGTTCCATAATCGGGATCAGGATTCGCGGGCTGGCGATGACGGTGTTGTTGAGGCTGTGGCAGGTTTGGACTTTTTTGTCGGCCGAGCGGTAGCGCAGGTCGAGGCGGCGGCATTGGTAGTCGTACAGCCGGCTGGCGGAGTGCGTTTCGCCGTATTCGCCTTGCGGCGAGCCGTCGCCGGCGGCGGGGCCTCGGCTTGGCATCCAGGTTTCGATGTCGATCATGTCGGCGTTTTTCGGGCCCAGATCGCCGGTGCAGCACTGGAGCAGGCGGTAGGGCAGTTCCAGCCTCTGGAGGATTTGCTCGACGAAACCGATCATCGTGCGGTGCCATTGACGGCTTTCGGCTTCGTCGGCCCGGCAGAGGACGACCTGCTCGCACTTGTCGAACTGGTGGATGCGGTACAGGCCCGCGGTGTCTTTGCCGGCGGCACCGGCTTCGCGACGGAAACACGTGCTGACGGTGATGTATTTTCGCGGCAGCGTCGCTTCGTCGAGGATGTCGCCCGCGTGCAGGCCCATCAGGCCGACCTCGCCCGTGCCGGTGAGGTACAGGTCATACCCGCCGCCGCGGGTCTTCTCGCCGATCTCGTACGCCTGCTCCTTGCCGAACGGGAAAAATCCCGTGCCGACCATCATCTCCTCGCGGACCAGCACCGGCACGCTGATAGGCGTGAAGCCCTGCTCGTTCACCATGAAGTCAAACGCGAACCGCAGCACGGCCTGGTGCAGCCGCATCCCCGCGCCGGTAAGCACGTAGCTGCGGCTGCCGGCCATCTTCACGCCGCGCTCGAAGTCCATCATGCCCAGCGATTGGCCGAGCTCGATGTGGCTTTTGGGTTTGAAGCCTTTGTTGGTTTCGAAGGTTTTTCCGGTGTCGAACCACGGGCTGTTCCAGCGGCGGAGTTCGATGTTGTCTCCGGCGTCTTTGCCTTCGGGCACGTCGTCGTCGGGCGGTTGGGGGACCAGCCGGAGCAGGTCGGCCAGTTGCGGTTCGAGCAGGGCGGCCTGGTCGCCGAGTTCCTTCGCGCGGGCCTTGAGGCTGCCCATGTTGTCAATGGCGGCCTGTTTTTCGGGGCCCTTGAGTTTTGCGATATCCTTGCTCGCGGCGTTCTGCTGCGTGCGGATGTCCTGCAACTCCTGCTGGAGTTTGAGCGTCTGCGCGTCGAGCGTCAGGATGGCCTGGATATCCACGGCCATCTGCTTTTTGCGAATGCCGTCGATGTATTTCTGCGGATTCGCGCGGAGGTCTTTTATGTCGATCATGGTGCATTGTTCCTTCGTCAACGTCGTGTAAGCATGACAACGATAGGCGCAAATTTCAAGTTCCTGCGGGGGCGAGTTTATTTTCACCACAGAGACACAGCGCGGGCTGCGCCCGCAAGACTGTTAGGCTTTTAGGCTGTTAGACTGTTAGGCGCACCGGTCATCGTCGTAAAACGTTCGTAAGCGTACGTTATGTTCTGTTCCACCTCTGTGTTCCTCTGTGCCTGTGGTGAAAAAAAACGTGCCTACGTCGTCCGATGCCGCGCTCGCCGCACGATGGCGCCGACCGGGCCCAGGAGGACGTAGAACATGATGACGGCGGCGACGATCACGAACGGCCAGATCAGGCCGACCAGCAGTAAAATCACCAACTGGACCAGATACATGAACGACCGTTTTCCGCGGATGTATTGGTTGACCACGTGCGGGTAGCGGAATCGGCTGACCATGAGCAGGCCCACCAGGAGTGTCACCGCCGGCAGGAGGACGATGGCGATTCCGCGGAGCGTGTCTTCGCTGAACGGGCGTTTTTCCAGCGTCTCCAGCCAGGCGTAGAGCATGGTCATTGCCGCCACGGCCGCGGCCGCTCCGGGCGAGGGCAGCCCCTTGAAACTCATGTGGGCCGATTCGTCGGGGGCGTTCTCGACGTTGAACCTCGCCAGCCGCAGCACCGCGCAGGACATGTAGACCGCGGCGACGCACCAGACCAGGCGGTCCAGGCTGAGCCCCGCGCCGAGGACCTCTTTTTCGACGCGGAAGTAGACGAACATCGGCGCGACGGCCTGGAGCATCAGCACGGCCGGCGCGACACCGAAACTCACCGCGTCGCACAGGCTGTCCAGTTGCGCGCCGAACTCGCTGGTCTTCCGCGTCATGCGGGCCAGGCGCCCGTCGAGCATGTCGAAAAACATGGCCAGGAAAATCAGCCCCGCCGCGATCATCAGGTTCTTCGGGTCGGCGGGAACGGCCTGGATAACCGTGCCGTCGACGAGGTCAAATCGGGCCTTGAACGCGAAGTGAATGGCCCCGAACCCGCTGATGGCGTTGAGCGTCGTGCACAGCGAGGGCAGCACGGCGGTGGCTTGCAGAATGCGGTGCCGCTTCTCGTGCCGCGCGGGACGGTCATCGGCCGGCGGCGGGTTTTGTTGGGTGTCGCTCATCGTATTCTCCATCGCCCGTCGCGCGGGCGGGCGGCTTCTACAGTCGAAATCCGAAATTCGAAATCCAAAACAAATTCCAAAACTCCAAACAACAAATTTCAACCGGCAGAGCCGCCGGAACGTCAAGGCGTACGAGGTCACCGTTTGAATTTTCGAATGTGTCGTTTGGAATTTGTTTCGTATTTCGAATTTCGTGCTTCGGATTTCGCTTCACGGCTCCGGCGTGCACGCCACCAGCACGGATTCACCGGCCCGGACGCGGTCGCCGATGCGGACCATCGCTTTGGGACGCAGCGTCTCGGGAACCAGAATTTCCACGCGGCTGCCGAATTTGATCATTCCGATCCGCTCGGCCGCGGCGAGTTGCTGGCCTTGGCGGAGGTCCGTCACGATCCGCCTCGCGACGAACCCGGCCACCTGGCGGACCACCAGCGGGTACTCGACGCCGCTCAGGCGCATCGTCACGAAAATGGACGCGCTTTCGTTGCGCTCGTAGGCCAGCGGGTTGCGGACGTCCATGAACGCGCCCGGAACGTGCTCGACGTGCTCGACGCGAAGGTCGGCCGGGCTGCGGTTGACGTGCACGCTGAAGACGCTCATGAACACGCCCACGCGAAGCCCCGGTTCGCCGAGCGGGCTGTCGGACCCGATGGGCGTGATGTCGCTCACGCGCCCGTCGGCCGGGCTGATGAGCAGCCCCTCGCCTTGCGGAGGATAGCGTGTCGGGTCGCGGAAAAACCACAGCACCCACCCCCACACCGCCGCCAGCGGAACCAGGGCAATCAGCGACCACCACCATCGCGGCCAGGCGACATAGAACGACACCGCCATCGCCGCCGCGATCAGCAGGGTCATGATCAACAGTTCGCGTATTCCGTATTTCGTTAGCATGGTTCGTTCCGTGGCCGGGCGCCGTTCGTCGCGCGATCGCGATCGCCCATGCTAGTTGTACCCCAAAGACAACGCCGCGTGTACGAAAAAAACGAAGAGAACTTTCCTCTTTTGTGTTCGCCGATCGCTTGGTAGGATACGGGGCATGTCCGATTCCCCGTCGCGAGCGCGGCGGGATTTTCGAGAAGGAGTTTTCCATGGCACGTTGGATCGTGGCGGTGGTCGTGGTGGCGATGGTGTTTCCGTTGGCGGCGTGCAAGCGCACCACGGGCGAGGCGAGGAAGTACGATCGGGAGATCGATCCGCCGGCCTCGCTGGTGTCGGTCACCATTGACCCCAACATCAAAGAGAAACAGGAACCGTTCAATAACACCCTGACGGCGTCCCCGATGGCGATGCCGTCGGTGACGCCCGCGGCCCCGCGGCCCTCGACGACGGAGACGACCCCGTCGTCCGAAGACGCCCAGACGACGGAAGAGGAGACGACCGGACCGGCCGAGGCGACCTCCCTGATCGACGTCTCGGTTCCCAAGGACGACGCCCCGGAAGAAACCGAAGGCGGCCTCGAGTAACGGAGATTGTGAGAATTTTATGTCGCGCATGCAGTTAACCGGTTCGATGACGGCGTTGATCACGCCCTTTTCCGACGGCGCGGTGGATTTCGACGCGCTGGGGCGGCTGATTGACGTTCAACTGGCCGGCGGCACGCAGGCGGTGATTCCCTGCGGAACCACCGGCGAAAGCCCCACGCTCAGCCACGACGAGCACGACCAGGTGATCGAGTTCACCGTCGCCCGCGTCAACGGGAAAATCCCCGTGATCGCCGGAACGGGCTCGAACTCCACCGACGAAGCCCTGCGCCTGACCGACCACGCCAAACGCGCGGGGGCGACGGCCTGCCTTATCGTCAACCCCTACTACAACAAGCCCACGCAGCAGGGGATGTTCGAGCACGTCGCCGCCGTCGCGAAGATCGGCCTGCCGATTGTGCTGTATAACATTCCGGGGCGTTGCGGCGTGGAGATGACCACCGAAACCGTCGTCCGCCTCTACAACGAGGTCGAGGAGGTCGTCGCGCTCAAGGAGGCCACCGGAAACGTGAACAACGCCTCGGCCGTGGCGGCGGCGTGCGGGATCACGATTTTGTCGGGTGACGATTCGATGACGCTGCCGTACTACAGTGTCGGCGGACAGGGCGTCATCAGCGTGGCGGCGAACATCGTGCCCGGCCTGGTCCGCGACCTGTGCGACCACGCCGCCGCCGGACGGCTCGCCGAGGCGACGAAACGGCATCTGCACCTGTACCCGCTGTTCAAGGGCCTGTTCGTGGAGACCAACCCGATCCCGATCAAGGCCGCCTGCGCCCTGGCCGGCCTGTGCCGGAACGAACTCCGCCTGCCCATGACGCCGCTGAGCGCCCCCTTGCGTCCCGCGCTGGCCTCGCTGCTCAAACGGTACGGCGTGTCGGTGGGGGAGTGACGTTTCGAAATCCGAAGCACGAAATTCGTGCTTCGGATTTCGGATTTCAAACGCCTCCCCTGGCCGAACCATCCGAAGTCTCTTCCCCGCGTCCCCGCGTCCCCGCGTCCCCGCGTCTCCGTGTCTCCGCGTCGTCTTTTCCCCGCCTACAATTTCTTGATTCCGCGGAGGGGCGGGTATCATGGTGGGGACGTCTGCGTTCAAACGAATCATTCGTTTTGTGGTGTCGTGCGCGTTCGCGTGGGGGGCGGTCGGCGTGTTGGTGGTGCTGGGGCTGGTTGGACTGTACGCCGAGCGGCATGCGGTGTCGCAGTACATGGGCACGGACGCGACGGCTGGGCCTCACGTCATTGTGCTGTCCAGCGACGACTGGGGCGGCCTGCCGCCTCGCGAAACCGTCGCCGATGTGTCCGCCCTGGCCGACACGCTGCGGCAGTGCCGCGACTCGCTCGGTCGGTCGGCCGTCCTCACGGTGTACATGATCCCCTTCGAACCCGACCCGCGGGTCATGGCCCGTGACGCGGGCGTCCCGCCCGCGCAACGTAGCATGGGCGTCTCGCCCATGAGTCCCACGGGCGTCTCGCCCGTGGCGAGGTTGGCGGGAAATTCCAGATGTGACACCGCGGACGCCCACACCGCAGGGCATCGCTTGTCGGGCGGCACCTTGCATGGGCGAGACGCCCATGCGACTCACGGGCGGGACGCCCGTGCTACGCCAGACGCGGGCAACAGGATGCCCGCGGGACGCGAGGGCGAGACGCCCACGCCACGTTACATCTGCCGCCGGGCGTACGATGACGCCAGCGAACTGCCCGCCCTGTGGAAATCATTGGCCGACGAGGGGCTTGTCGAGATCGGTTTCCATGGCCGCGACCATTGGAACGGGCCGCTGTACGTGGAACTGCTTCGCACGCAACCCGCGTTTCGGCAGGCGGCGGAGCGGGGGCAAATTCCGTATCGCAACGATGCCGCGTACGACAACTTGTTCGCGCGCGACGCCCGGCTGAGGTTTCTTCAGCGGAGTTTCGTCAACGCCGCCGCCGATCCGCCGCACGCCCTGCCGCTGGACGAGCAGCGGCGGCTCGTTCGCGAAGGGCTTGACGCCATTCACGCGCAGACCGGCGTAAGGCCGGTCGTCGCCGTCGCGCCCGGCCATGTGTGGGACACGCTCACCGCGCGGGCCCTTCAGGCCGAGGGCGTGGCGTACCTCGAAACCGTGCCGCTGGCGATCTCCACGCCCGACACCGACGGGCGGCTGACCGCGACCGGCGAGCGGGCCGGCTACGGTTCGCGGGCCGGCATTGACCTGGTGATCCGCACCGACGGGTACGAGCCCGCCTGGCAGAAGGCCCCCACGCGACTGAGCGACCGCCTCTGGTCGCTGCGGAAAAGTCTCGTCTGCAACGTGCCGGCCGTCATTTCGCTGCACAAGGCCAGTTTCGTCGGCGACGACGAACCCGCCAAAGCCCGCGCCCGCGACGATCTGCGGCAACTGCTGGACATGGTCAAAACCGAGTTCCCCGACGTGGTGTTCCTCAGCGCCGCCGACCTCGGACATTACATGCACAACCGCCCCGACCAGGCCCGCCGCCGCGTCGAATTCACCCGCGCCGACCTCGCGTTCACGGACCGGATCGGTGTGACCGTCCGGGCAATGTGGCGCTGCCACGCCAAATGGCGCGTCTACGGTGTTGTGCTGGCGGCGTCGATGGTCTGGGCGTGCATGACCGCCATCGCGGCTTCGCGAAGACCGAGCGGGATTACACGGATGAAAGGATTACAGGATTACTGTACTGGAACCTCAAAACAAAATCCGTAAATCCTTTCATCCGCGTAATCCCGCTCGGTCTTTTCGAAATCGCATAACGCAACAATGAATTCGATGCGATTGCCCTGGTTCACCTCACGTCCAGTCTCGTGCCGTCGATCAGTTGCTTCGCCACATGGCCGTTGGCGTAGCGGCGGATGACGGCGGCGCGGCCTTGGAAGGCGACCGTGTCGTCCTCGTACGAGAACGGGTACGCCGCCAGCAGCAGCGTGTCGCGGTAGGTCCCCTCGACACCGGGTCCGCCGCCCTCGACCACCATCACACGGCCGCTCGCCAGGCGTTGCGATACGCGGATTTCCTGGCCCTGGGCGAGCGGGGCCACCAGCACGCGCCAGTCGTTTTGTTTGCTCTGCTGCGCGCTGATGTGCCGCATGACGCTCCATTCGCCCGCGACGATTTTCGGCGCGGTCGGCGTGACGAACTCGGCCTGCAAATCCACGCCGTACAGTCCCTTGAACCGCACCCGCGGACCGTCGATCTGCACGGCGGAGGACTCGGCGTGCAGCCACCATTTGTGGGCGCACGCACAACGCTGGATGCTGTCGTAGACGAACATGTAGTGCGGTTTGACGAACAGCAGGAAGCGGCGGTACTCGATGTCGGCCGGCAGCATGTCCCAGTAGATCAGTTCGGGGTCTCGCAGGTTGTTGGCGGACAGATTGGCCACCAGCAAATCCGCCAGCGGGCCCGATGTCCAGGACTCGGCCGGTCTTGTAAGTTCCGGCCCGAGGTAGCCGTTGTTTTTGTTGTCGAACTCGACGCAGTTGTGGTTTCGCGTGGAGGTGCATCCGACCTGCCGACCCTCGTGCCGCGTGTTGTACCCGAAGTCGCCGGCGACGCTTTTGCCGTACGCCCAGATCGTGAACCCGCCCTCGTCGAAGTCGTTGTGGTGCGTGGCCGTTCCGCACTTGGTGAGGAACATGACCTCATCGGGCGTCTCCGGGTTTCCGCGATTAACGGCGAAGGTGCCGGTCAGCAGTTCGCTGCGCAGGTCCAGGCGGTCGCAGCCCGGCAGCGACGGATCGGCCAGCAGGAGGAACGTGAGGTTGTTGTAGGTGTTGGAGGTGGGTCGTCCTGCCCGTCTCCAGGCGGTCATGCAGCGTTGGGAGAGGGCGTTGTCGCTGTCGCGATAGACGGCGGCGGCGACGGCGAGTTCGCAGGGCATGGGCGTGTCGCTACAGTTGACGGCGGTGTTTCCGCTGCCGGGCACCATGGCGACTTTGGCGGGGCTGACGTCCATGAACCGCCACGGGAGGATGAAAAAGGGTTTGCCCGCCCGCGTGGGTTCGAACGGCGGCGTCTGGACACGGATGAAGAACTCGAACTGATTCCGCAGCCTCGGGTGCTGGAAGAAGTCCCGCTCGCCGTGAACGCGCCGTAAGGACAGGGCCAGTTGATGCGCCATCACCAGCGAGTGCAAATGGTAGTTGGGACTCTCGCAGTAGGAGCCGCTGTCGTAGTAGTGGACCTCCAACTGGCGGTCGAGGAGTTGGCTGGCTTCGCGTCGCCAGGCGGCCGCCATCGGGTGGGTTCGGAAGCAGCAGCCCATCATGCCGAAGGTGGTGTAGTATTCGGTTTCGAAATTGGGCGGGCAGATCGCGTCGCCGATTTTGCGCCCGAGACCTTGATACCAGTTGTCGGGGTCGTTGAAGTCGGCGAGGTTCCACTGTTTGGGGAAGAGTTCCTCCTCGCAGAGGCAGTAGGCGATGAAGGCCAGGTGACGGCGGAGTTCGCGGTCGATGGCGGCGTCGATGCATCCGCCGGCGTGGAGCACGTCGTAGGTTTGGAGCCAGAGTTTCATTGAGCGGCCGTGAAAGATGATCAGGGCGTTGAGCATTCCGTCGGACCAGACGCGGTTGATGACGTCCTGGATTTCCTGGCGGAGTCTTTGGAGGGCCAGTTTGGCCAGGTCGTCGTCGCCCAGGGCGACCCAGGCGGTGGCACAGCCGGAGGAACTGGAGGCGACTTTGTCGTCCCACGCCACATGGCCGGTGGCCAGTTCGTTTCCGGTGACGGAGGCGGGCATGGTGAATTGCCCTCGGACGACGGAGGCCCAGGATTCGTAGACGCGGCGGAGTTCCGCGTTGGCGGCGACTCGGGCGCGGGCCTGGGCGATGCTGTCGACACCGCTCTGAAGGAACGGACGTTGCGGTTCGGCGGAGGCGTCCCAGTCGAGCACCCAGTGGCGGACTTTTTCCAGCGGAAGGTCGGAATATCGCGTTTTGACGTTGGCGATATTTACCTGGCCGGTGGGAGTGTCCATGGTGATGTTGTCGGCGGCGTGGCCGCAGACGAGGGCGTAGACTTTCGTGCCGCCCTGAAGCGGGGTGGCGAAGGCCATGCGGTCGGGCGGGCTGGCGTGCAGGTGGATGCGGTTGACGCTGCGGTTGCTCCAGCGGGCGCTGTCGAGCTGCGTGACGCCGAGGAACGCGCCGCCGTCACGCCACAGGCCGATCCAGGACAGGCTCATCTGGTCGTGACCGCTGTGGAAATCGACCGTGGCGAGCGTTTCGTCGCGGGCGTAGTCCAGTTCGCGGATTTGCGTGGGGATGCGGCTTCGCACGCCGCAGGTGAACATGCGGTCGGGTTCGAGGCCCGGTTTGGCGTTGAAAAGGCTGACCAGGTCGCTGTCGTGGCTGGTGGATTCCTCGATGCGGACGAGCTCGCCGCCGGCGTAGAACGTGCAGTCGAATTTGGCCAGGCGGACGCGCTCGTAGTGCATCGTGGTGGTCCATCGGACAAACAGCGGGCCGGTGGCGGTGAGGGTGGTGGTGACGATCACGTCCCTGCTGGCGCGGACGTTGCCCTTGCCCAGCCACGGACCGTCGGCGAGTTTCATGGCCAGCACGGGTCCGGGCGCGTCGGCGGCGGGGTAGACACCGCTTGCCGGCACGCGGACGCTCACTTGGCCGTTGGAGATTTCCCACGGGAACCCGACGTACTTGGGCGGCTGGACCTGCACGCGGTCGCGGTACTCCGCCGGTTTGCCCGGCTTCAATGTCAGCGTGACGGCTTGATCGGGCGCGAGGTTCAGCCGCGTCCACGCCTTGCAGGCCGCCAGCGTGCCGTCGGCATGGAACGTCACGTCGGTGATCTGTGTCGGCAGGGTTTTGCCGTCGGCGAACAGCGCCAGCACGCTGGCGTCGGTCCGCTCGCCCGGCGAAAACGACGCGTCAAACGAAAGCAGCTCATCGCTCCAGGGCCGACCCATCGGTTCGCGAACGAGGAATGTGTTGTTCATGCATGGTTCCTTTTTGAGGGGTTATACGGGTTTTGTACCAAAGCCAGTAGCCAATAGCCAGTAGCCAGTAGGAGCACAGTGACACGCGACAAGTGACAAGAGAAGGAAAATCCAGCCTTACAAAACTGTCACCTCGCACAAGAACGAAAAAACGTTGTGCGCTGCCTTCTCTGGTCGCTGGTCGCTTGTCACTTGTCGCTGTGCTCCTACTGGCTATTGGCTACAACGGCGGCAGATCCGCGTTTCGGCGGCCTTTGTTGATCAGTCGCAGACTTTCCTGCGGCGAGGCCAGTCGTTCTTCGACGTTGATGTTGGCGTGGGCGTACATGGGGCGTTGGCGGTCGAGGTTGGGCAGGCCGTGGAAAAAGCCCGGAACTTCGCCCATCGGCGTGACGATCATGCCGTGGCCCATGTGGAACAGTCGTCGGTCGTCGTGGCCGCACATATTCACCGCCGCCAGCACGCGGGCGTGGCGGATGCAGTCGTGGATGGCCTCCAGCGGCGGGCAGAACGTCAGGCCCAGCCACTTGAGGTACGTCTCCCGGCCGGCCTGCGTGTACAGTTCGTTGGTGGTCACGCGGTCGGGGCGGAATCCGCCCGCGCCGGCGGGGTTGAACTGCACCTCCACACCGTTGTAGGCCAGCGTTCCGCTGAGGTTTTGCAGTCCGCCGTCGGCGCAGATCGTGATGACGCACCGCACGCCGTTGATGTCGAAGTAGTGGAGCGCCGGTTCGGTCACCGGCTGACCGATCTCGTCGGTTTCGTTCGCGTAGGTCAGCGGCACGGCGGCGTCGAGAGGCTGTTCGTTCCGCGTGACGCGGTTTTTCCGTTGGACGGTGAAGTTGCCGTCGGGGCGGACCACGTAATGGGCGAGGTGGAGCTTGGTGTGGGCGGCCTCGACGAACCCCGCCAGCAGCACGACACCGGTTTCCTTCGCCGCCGCCGCCAGCACGCGATAGATCGGCCCGTCGCCGGCCTGCTCGGCCGTGGCGAGCACGTCGTCGTAACTGCCGTACCCGCAGGCCGACAACTCGGGCGTCAGCAGCACGTCGGCGCCGTCCTCGGCCGACCGCCGGGCAAAGGCAATAATCTGCTGCAAATTCCCGCCCACGTCACCGGGCTTGCTCATCGTCGACGCGATGGCAATGTGGATGGTTTTCATAGCGTGTATTGTACGGGCAACGCGGAAAATTGGAAGGGGGCGTCAGAAGGCTGTTACGTGTACGCCGTGTCCGGCGACCAGTGGGACAACGGCAGCGACCTCCGCCTGGGCCGTGTGCCGAAGGACGCGATCATGGACCGCACCCGCTGGGAGTTCGCGATTCCCCAAGCCGGCGGCGGCGTGGAGTGGACGGGCGACCTCTACCGTTCGCTTCCGGTTCTGGCCATCGACCGCCACGTCAGCCTGCCGGAAATGGTGTATTTGTCGGGCATCAAAAAATACCTGCTGCTGACGTGGGGCCTGCACGTGGATTTCCGCTCGTCGCCCGGCGCGGAACTGACCGTGCTGGAGGCGGACCACCCCTGGGACCCGTTCTCGCTGGTGTACTACGAGTGGATGTGGTACAAGCGCGAGGGCGGCCATTACTGCCCGCGGGTTCCGTTGAAATGGTTCGATCAGGCCGCCCTGAGCGGCTACATGCTCTATTCGGGCTGCTTCGAGACGCAGATTCCGTACTACGTGCCGCAGTTTCGCCCGTTCCGGCTGATCACGGCGTGACCGAATGCCGAATCTCGAATTGAGACAGCCGGGGTTTATTCGAAACCCTCACCTGAAGGGTCTTTCAGTTCTCGTGAGAGGCACGATTTTTTTACAAGAGAATTGAACGACCCTGCTCCCGCCTGCACCGGCATCGAAATGTGACGGCACCACCGTTGCAATCCGTCTAACAGCCTGACCGTCTGTCGTCACTTCACTTCCGACATCATCAGCACGACGGGTCTGTCGGTGGGTTTCAGGCAGTTTCCGCGGTCGAACAGGGCGACGTAGCGCCATTGGTTTTTGAGGGCGCCGGTTTTGAGGTCTTTCAGTTGCACCAGCACGGTGGCTTGGAAGACGTCGCTGTGGATCGCGATGAGATTGGCCACGGAGGCGTAGAGCTTGTTGCGTTCGTCGAGAAACGCGACGTCGTTGACGGCCGCCGGCGTGCCGGCGGGGTTGTAATTGCTCCAGCCGACCTTGAGGTTCACGTAGTCGTTGAGCACAAAGGCCAGTTCGCCCGGTGTGAAGAAGCCTTTGCTGGTGTCGGTCCGCAGGCCGGCCAAGACGGTGGTGCCGCGGGTCGCAAAATTCCGCGTCACGCTGCTGCCGCCGCCCAGAGGGGACACGACGTTGCTTCCGCCCTCGCGGTACGCGATGACGTGCTTGAGCAACTCCTCCATATTGGCATTGCCGGTGGACGAGCCGTCGTTGAGCAGCAGGTTCGCTCCGCCGAGGGTCAGTTTGTCCGGCCAGGGCAGGTGCCGCAACACCTCTTTAGGGGCCGTGTTGATGTTGATCCGCCCGTAGACCCGCCCGGTTTTTTCGAATCGGGCGGCGGGGTCGGTGGGCACGCAATCGAACAACTCGCTCAGCAGGCAGGCCCACGGGACTTCCGGATAATCGCTTCCGGCGATGTCGATGCCGGAGAAATCCACGCGCGTCCGGCTTGGCGTGTTGAACTCCACGTCCTTCAGCCGCTTGGTCACCATGGGCGGATCGCCTGGGCCGGTGGCGGCTTCGGGGCCGGTCACCCACAGGCTCGCCAGTTCCCCCAGCGACAGCATGGGCCCGTGCGCCAGCGTGAGGTCGAACCCCTGCCGAACCGCGGACAGGTCGCCGGCGCCGACGTTGTTGTTGTCCAGCAGGGTGTGGAGATCGGCAAACGTGCCCGCGGCGGGGTCGTAACTGGGGCGATTCTCCGACACCCACGGCTTGTACGCAGCCACGAGGGCCCGCTGGCGGAGGTCCCGCTGGTTGGTGTTGTCCCACGAGGCGTCCCGCTCTCCGCCGGCGCCTTTTTCGTCGCCCAGCAGATCGGTGCCCACGTCCACCTCCTCAACCGCCTGGCGATTTTCGGTATCGTCACCGGAAATCGTGTCCAGCACGATCTCATGGGGGGCATTGCTTTCGTCCGTGGCCTGGCGAAGAAGCGTGACCACCCCATACGTGCCGTCCAATGCCTCCCACCGCACGATCTTGCTGCTTGGCGTTGTCGTGCCGAAAAGGAATTCCGCGTCGAGTGATTTCGTCAGCGGCGGCGCGAGCAGCCCGCCCGCGTCCGAGTCCTCCTCAGGCTGGTTGCCCGCCTCATCCGGGTCAAGCCGCGCACCCTCGTAGTTGTACAGCACAATCCGGTCGCCCGGGGCCAGGTCTTTGATCGGATTTCCGATGGTGTCTTTCAGCAGTTCCCACCACGGGAATGTGTTCGCGCCGTATCTCACGGCGAAAATGGGCTTGTTAGGATCGTTGTCGGCGAGAGTTTCGTCATAGAGTTTGATGGGCCTGTTGGTCGGATTGTAAATTTCGATGGCGTAGAACCAGCCCCAGTCGCCGCAGTCGTGTTCTTCATAGACCGGGTTGCCGGGGTCTGTGTCGTCTACCGTGAAGTATGACGTCTCCGCGCGTTTCCAGATCACGACTTCCGAGAACACCAGTTGTTCCTTCATGCCGTAGACGGTAAAGGTTTCGCCGGTGGGCGTGAAGGCATGCGCGTTTCGGAAATAGGCCGCCCGCTCGGGGTCGCCGATGTCGATGCGGTCGTCGCAGTACACCCAGAAGTTGGCGACCAGGTGGGCGGCGAGTTGTTCCCTGCCGGCCAGTGTGCCCGGCAGCAGGCCGAGGAACTTGGTGTACAGCAGGTTGCGCGTCGCGTCGCTGGCCAGCAGGCTGGCCGGACTGTTCACGTCCGCGAAGTCGTTCTTCTCGATGGCGCCGGTGTTGCTGAGTTTCCAGAAGTTCACCCTGGCCGTGTCGTTCGATCCGGCGTCGGGATAGCGAAGCCCTTGCGGCGAGGCGCTCCAGGCGGTGAGCATCTGCCGTTTGGACAGCAGTCCGCTGGCGGGGGCCGCGTCGAGGGCGGTCTTGAGGGCGCTGTTTCCGTTGTACAGGTCGAACAGCCGGCCGCGGTTGGCGGTGGTGGCCGTTCCGCCCGGAGGCGTGTACCGCAGCCAGGATTCGTCGTTCACGGCGAAGGGCAGCGCCCGCGGGGGGGTGGCGATGGGGGTCATCGGCTGCATGCCGGTCTGCGGGGAGTAGTTCTTCAGGACCGCGGTGCTGCTTCCGGCGCGGGTCTGGTGAATGGCGGTGTAGGCGGCGGCATTGTTGGAACTGAGGAACGCGCGAAGATTGACGCGGTCGGGCAGGTCGGGCACGGCCAGGTCGTACTGGGCGGGGTCGAAATCCACGAGACTGGGCAGCCGTCCGACACCGGCGGTGTTGAGGTTGATGCGGCTGGAGGCGTCGACGATCATGACGGCGGCGTAGAATTTGTTTCCCTGCGGATCGGTCAGTCCGGTGTCCGCCAGTCCGGCGTCCTCGATCTCGTCGCCGTCGGTGTCGACGTAGGAGCCGAACGTGTCGGCCAGCAGGAACGAAAAGGCGTCGGGGTTCGGTGACGCGTCGGGTTTTCGCAGGTTGTTGATGTCCGTCAGCCAGTCGTCGACGTTTGTGTCCGCATGGGGGTAGTCGATGAATTTCGGCCAGCCGACGGCCGATTTTTCCATATTTCCGTAGGGGATATTGTTTCCGTCGCACCAGCGGTCGGTGGCGAGGACGGCCCCGATCCGGCTGAGGATGCCGACGATGACCGGGTCGGTCTGGCTTTTGTTGACGGTGCTGACGGACTGCGACGCGTCATGCCGGGAGACGATCAGGAAAATTGCGCCCAGCATGGCGACGATCGTGATCATGCCGATGACCATCAGCAGAATGCTGCCTCGCCGGCGCGGGGCCTGGCTGGTTCTTCCGTGAGGCGAATTTTTTTTCACCACAGGGGCACAGAGACACAGAGAGTTGTTCGAGTCCTCGAATATCCCTTCGCGAAATATCGCCCGAATTCCGGGTGTCGCGTTCTCTGTGCCTCTGTGCCTCTGTGGTGAAAAAAACTCGCCGTTCGCAAGAATGGAACGATCTTGCCGGCGTGCGGGCACGGGGTGAATGTCGCGTCGTGTTGTCATGGTGCACCTCCTGCCCTCAAGGTCCGACGGGGCAGATGATCTCGTATTCGCGGGGGAAATTTTTCATCGAATCGTCGTTGATGGTCACGACGATTTTGACGGCCTTGGGCCAATACTGGGGGTCGATCTGGTTGGTCCAGCGGGCCTTGTAGGGCTGTCCCGTATTGGTGCTTCCGTACGTTCCGCCGGATTCGACCAGGACCAGCGGATTGGCCGTCGGCGAGTCGCTGGGGTTGCTTTTGCGGACGCCGGCCTTTCCGCCGAACCATTTGAGGATATGCTCGCCGGCCACGAATCCGGTGTCGCCGGACACCAGCACGGTTCCGTCGGTCCAGAAGAACTCCAGTCCGGTCACGTGCGGCGTCATCACTTTCCAACTGTCGTCCTTGATGGTCGCGATGGTGAGGTCCTTTTGCAGCAGTTTCATCGCGTCGACCGGAGCGGAGTTGTTGGGAAGGAATTTGAATTTGGCCCGGAGGTTTTCCGCGACGAGGTCCACGGTGGTGATGGTGGTGGGGGTGGTGGCGTCGGGATAGTAGTTGCGCTGGAAATCGGCCAGGTCGAACGGGGAGGCGTCGGAGGCTTCGTTCAAGGCGCCGTGGAGGTTGAGCATGAGGCAGACGCGGTTGAGGACTTTTTCACCGGCGGTGGCATCGACGTAGTTTCGCAGGCCGTAGGTCGCGATTGTCCCGGCCGCGTCGGCGCTGGCGTCGGGGGTCATGGTATCGGCGGTCCCGGCGGTGGTGAAGGCGAGGAACCCCTGCGGCTGCGGGTTGGAGGTGGTGTAGCTGGAGTCGAGATAGAGAAACCCGGCCGGGGTGATGCGTCGGAAATCGTCGCGGACGATGGTTTTGAGGGCGGCGATTTTTCCGTTGCTGCGCATGGTGGCGTGCCCGATGGTGACCACGCGCTGCGCCTGGGCGATGAATTGCGACACGATCAGCGTCAGGATCACCAGGATCGACATGGCGACCATGAGTTCGATGAGCGTCAGACCGGCGCGGCGCGTGGCGCGGGCATCTTGCCCGCGTGTCTCGCGGGCGTCTCGCCCGCGGCATGTCGTCATCGTGTTGTAGGGTTGTGTAGGCATCGTCTTGACTCCAAACTCAAAAGCCTCATCCGTCACAGGGCCATCCGGGTCGTCACCACGGACATCACCGGGCTGGGAAGGGCCAGCGGCGTGGTGTCGGCGCTTTTCTTGACTTCCGCGACGACACAGGCCGTGGCCGATCCGGTGTAGTTCAACCGGCGGTCCAGGCACACGTCATTGTTCGCGACGTGGCTTACGCGGGCGGTGACCACATCGTTGCCCACGTACAGGACAATCAGGGCATCCCGCTGGAACCAGGCGCGGTCGCCGGAGGAGACGGTGAATTTGCTGATGTCGAAGTTCGTGAGCTTCCCATTGACGAGCACTTGCATCGTGTCGTTCGCCAGCGTGCCGGTGACGATCCTGGTCTTGGCGATGGACGTGGTGGCCGATTCGACGAGGCTGTACGAAACGACCGTGACCTCGTACTGATTGGGCGCCGTGACCGTTCCGATGTTGCGGATCACGCCGGTAAACCCCATGCCCGTCCACGTCGCGTCGGCGGCCCCGCTGGGGTATCGCCCGTCCTTTCCGAGAAAATTCCGCGGGCTGGTTCCGGTTTTCATCGGAACGGCGTCCAGCGTGACAAACGACGACGAGACGCTCATTTCGTCGTGCCGCATTTTGCCGCGGAGAATGGCCAGTCCGTTTTCGCAGATCAGCGAACCCATCGAGTTGCTGAAGGAGTTCTGATTTTCCTTCACGGCCGCGGGGAACATGGCCGCCGCGCACAGCAGGCCGACCGACAGGATGCCGATGGCGATCAGGATTTCGATGAGCGTGAAACCAGTGACCAGCGACCAGCGACCAGCGACAAGAGGAGGAAACTCCTGCCGTTCACTACAATCGCTTCCCACGAGAGCGGCGGAAGTGGCCAACCGCTGCCTTCTCTTGTCGCTAGTCGCTAGTCGCTTGTCGCTTGTGTTCATAACGTCACCTCGGGAACAGTTGTCCCGTGTAGCTGTTCACCGGTAAAAACGGGGCCGAGGTATTCAGGTAGCTTTGTCGGCCCGTGCCGTCGAGCGGTTCGGTTTTGGTCCGGCTGAAGATCGTGATGGCCCGCACGCCGGCGTTATTTTGGATATCGTAACCCAGTGTACCGGAATCCGGTTCCCACAATTTGCTGGTGCCGTCGCCGTAGAAATAGGACCCGACTCCCGTGTCGAATTTCACGTTCTCGCCGTTGACCTTCAGCACCACGGTTCCCTGCGGTGAAAAGACGACGGTGAAGGTCATGAATTTTCGCATCGCGGTGTCGTCGTCGAACATGCCGCTTTTGTAGGTGTCGCCGCCGATGTAATCGTCGCTCAACTGCCCCACGCCGACGCCCGCCGGCAGGGCGGCTGGGACGAAACTGGTGGTGGGAACGATGACGTAGGTGTCGGAGTTCTGGTCGTATTTGAGCAGGGGGGTTTTGAAGGTTTTGGACTTCGGGTCGTATTCGAGGATGGCGGCATAGCCGTTGTCGCTTTTGGCGGCGCCGGCGGGGTCGGCGGGTTGGAAGTGGACGGCGACGTAGTTGTTGGTTTTCAGCGCGTGGGCGCGGGCGGAGTTCAGCAGGGCCGAGACGGCGTTGTAGGCCTGGCTTTCGGCCCCGGCGCTGAACATGCCGATGAACGAGGGAACGGCGATCATCGCCAGCAGCGAGATCAACGCCACGACGATCAGCATTTCCACGAGCGTAAATCCGCGCGGACCGGCGACAAGTGACAAGCGACAAGCGACAAGAGAAGGCAGCGGCCGGCGGCATTCGCTGCTCTCGTGGGAAGCGATCGTGCCGAACGACAGGACTTTCCTGCTCTTGTCGCTGGTCGCTGGTCGCTGGTCGCTGATTGTTGTAAAGCGGTTCTTCATAGGAAACCTTCCGCTACTTTTGGATATTGTCCTTTTGGTACTTTTCGCGGTCTGCCAAGTTGGGATACTGGGTGGTGCTGAACCCGAACACGCCGTCGGGTCCGGCCGAGATCAGCACCGGCGCGCCGCCCATGCCTTTGTTCTTCTGGTAATCGATCGGGCGTTCGAAACCGTCCAGAAAGAACTCGTTGGAGTCTTTGGCTTCCTGGGGCAGATTGGCCAGCCGTTCGGCGCTGGATTTCACCTCGGACAATTGCTTGTACAGATTCTTCGACCGTGCCTCGGCCTGTGTGTTTTCGGTGACGGGGGTCGGCGGCGGCGGGTTGGGGTCATTGGGGGCGTTGTCATCCGGCACAAAGCCGATTTCGTCCTGATACGCCGCGATGGCGGCCGAGAGAATGTCCATCGTCGCCACGGTGAGTTTTCGGCTGGAGTCCTGCCGCAAATACATCCCCACGCTGACCGTCAACGCCGCCAGAATGGACACGATGACAATCACCGCCATCAACTCGATCAACGTAAACCCGCCCCGCCAAGAGGCGCCTCGCAAGAAGGCCTGACGTTGTGCGGCAGCTATGCGGTTGTTCATGCTCGTTTTCATAGTCGTTGCTCGTTACGGATCATTCGTTGCCCATCACTTGAAATTCACCACATCATCCTTCTTGGCGCCGGTTTCGGTTTGCCATTTTCCGTCATGGCCTTTGGAGATCAACAGGAAGTCGCCCACGTCGTTGGCGTTCGCAATGTCGGGGTTGTGGTCTTTCACGTACGTGCCAAGACTGGTGGGAACGCCTGTGCCGGTATTGTCGGCGGCGAAATTGATGAACTGGCTCAGGTTGCCGGGGTTGTGTCGCTTTCCGTAGTAATAAATCGGTTGTCCGAACGCATCCAGGAAGACCTTCGCCGACTCACCCGTCGGCACGCCCACCGGAAGGTCCGCCACGCCGAAGAACTGGGCGTTGTAGAGTGTTCCGCGTTTCACCTGCCAGCCGTTGTCGCCCGGGCCGTAGAAGGCCTCCACCAGGCGGTGACGGCCCTGCTTGCCGCTGACCGGTGTGCTGTCGGGGGGGTAATCTTTGACCCGCTGGCCCAATACAACCTGTGAACCCTGTAAGTCCTGTTCCTGTTGATACGCGCGGCAGGCGTTCGATAGGGTGTTGATCGTCGCCTTGGTCTGCGTCGTTTTGCCGAGAATCTGCACCCGGACTAACGAGGGCATCATGGTCGCCACCAGAATCATGAGAATCACGATCACGACCATCAGTTCGACGATCGTCATGCCGTGCCGGCGCCATCGGGCATTCGGCGTGCCGTCAGGCCGGCGGATTCGAATTGTTGGGTTGAGCGTCATAGTTGGCCTCAATGGGCTGATGTTCGCGGTTTCTCAGTTGGTGATGTCGTCGGTCTTGTTGCTCTCGTTAGCGAGAAGAGTGGCTTTGTCGGCGCTGTCGGTAGTCTGGAAATACTTGCGGTCCAAGCCCGGCGCGATTAGGAGATACCGGTCTTTCAGACGCGGCCAAAGGTTCTCCTTGATCCCCGGCCTAGTGAACAAATCAGCGAACGTGCCTTTTCCGATATTGCCGCTTGTGTAGGCGTTGTTCATGGCGGCCGTGGAGGCGTTCCGGTACTGCTGGTCGTCGTTTTTGGTCAGGTCGGCGGCGAAGTACAGGATGGGCATCGGTTCCTTGGAGAAACCGTCGCTGACGGCGTTGTTATACTTGTCCGTCTTGTGGCTGGTGCCGAACCACATGGAGTTGTCGAACGCGGAGTAATCGGTCGTTTTCGGGGCGTTCGCGCTGGTCAGCGCGGTGGTGGAAAAGGCGGTGGTTTCGGGGTCCAGCGTGGTCCAGAGAATACGGGTCAGGAACTCGCTGCCCCGGGTGTCGAGGGGGGTGCTGGTGATGCGGGCCTTCCCGGTTCTATCCGTTTGGCCGGGGTAGTGGTTGTTTACGTACCGGAACGCTTCAATTCCCCGCTCGAGGTTTTGGATTTGCGAGCGGGTCTTGGCGAGGTAGCTCATCTGGATCGCCTTGGAGACCGACGGCGCCAGGATGCTCACCAGGATGATGATGATGACGATCACCACCATCAGCTCGACGAGCGTGAAGGCCCGGCGGTTTTTCGGCCGTTGTCGCATCGCTTGTATGTTCATCACAACCTCATCATTTCTGCCTTGCGGGCACACTCTTTCCACCATGTTCCGGTACGGTTACTGCCGGCCCACGCCACGAACCCGCATCGCGACGCGTGTACTCACGCGTCGCGATGCTCGCGACTATTGTTTCTGCACGCTGTTGATCATTTCCACCATCGGCATGAACAGGCTGACGACGATGAAACCGACGATCAAACCCAGGCCGATGACCATCACCGGCTCCATCAGGCTGACCATCGACGCCACCAGCGTCTCCACCTCGTCGTCGTACGTGTCGGCGATTTTGGTGAGCATTTTGTCCAGCTCGCCGGTCTCCTCGCCGACGTCGATCATGTTGACCACCATCGGTTCGACGATTTTCGCCTGCCGCAGCGGGTCGGCGAACGTCTCGCCCTCGCGGATGCCGTCGTGCACGCGGGCCAGCGCCCGGCTGTACACTTCGTTACCGGCCGTGTCGCGGGTGATTTGCAGCGCCTCCAGAATCGGAACGCCCGCCGTCAGCAACGTGCCGAGGGTTCGGGTGAACCTCGCGACGGCCGTCTTGGAGACGATAATCCCGAAAATCGGAACGCTCAGTTTGAGGCGGTCCAGGAACATGCGTCCGCCCTGGGTCGTCCGCAACAGCCGGGCGCCGAAGAAGAGCGCGAAGGGCATCGCCAGAATGACAATCCACCCGATGTCCTTCATCCACGTGGAGAAATCCAGCAGGCTTCGCGTCAGGGCGGGCAGTTTTTCGCCCATGTCCTTGAAGATTTCGTTGAATTTCGGAACGATGAAGATCATCAGCAGCGTGACGATGCCGATGGCGAAGGTGATGACGGCGGCGGGGTAGATCATCGCGCCGATGACCTTGCGTTTGAGGGCCTGCGACTTTTCCATGAAGTCGGCCAGACGCTGGAGAATGACGTCGAGCACGCCGCCCAGTTCGCCGGCGCGGACCATGTTGGTGTAGAGGCGGTCGAAGGCCTTGGGGTGCCGCCCCATCGCTTCGCTGAGCGTCGCGCCGCCCTCGACGTCCTCGGCCACCAGGCGGATGGCCACGCGCAACATGCCGGGTTTCTGCTGCTGCTCGAGGATGCGCAGGCTTCGCAAAATGGGCAGGCCGGCGTCGATCAGCGTCGACAGCTGCCGCGTGAAGGTGGTCAGCAGTTTCTTGCTGACCGCCCCGACGGTCCGCCGTCCGCCGCCGGCCGGTCCCGCTCCCGCGGCGGGGGTGGGCCGGGCCGGACCTTTCCGCGCGCCGGACTTCTCCTTGATCCGCGTCGGGAAGTTTCCCATCGCGCGGACCTTGGCGGCCGCGTCGTCCGACGAGGTCGCTTCCACCTCGCCCTTGACCGACTGACCCACACTGTTCATCGCCTCATACAAAAACGTGGCCATATTCACACTCCGTACAAACTATATTCCAGGGCGTCATTCATCCTGGTCGATTATCGTTTCGGTTTTCAAACTCAACCGCTTAGCCAGTAGCCAATAGCCAGTAGCCAATAGGTATGGCTAATCCTGCCACAAATCGCGTCGCATTCTCATTGCGCCGGTGCGGCCTTTGTGCCTACGACCATCGCAATGCCATGACATCCGACATTCATTCATGCTATCGTCATTATCTCAACACCCAAACGTCTATGCCAGCCACATCTATCCGTTTATCGCACGACGGCATCAACATTCACATCTAAACCCTGTGCCGCCGATTTTCGAAGCCATATTTCACGAAACACACCATCGCCACGATCAACGCCGCCATTACCGCGACCATAATCATCCAGCCCATGTCCTTCATCCATGAGGAGAAGTTCAGCAGGACGCGAATCAGGGCCGGCAGTGGCTCGTCGATGTCTTTGAAGATTTTGCCATTACAACCGACTTGCCTTACCTGCTGGCTACTGGCTATTGGCTACTGGCTCGTCTTACGTCGGGTCTTCCGCGATCGTCTGCGCCACGACCTCCTCGATCGTCGTATGGCCGTCGTAAATCGACAGCAGACCGACCTCGCGAAGGGTGCGCATCCCGCGTTTGCGGGAGGCTTCGCGAAGCACGTTTGTCGACGACCGGGCCATGATCAACTCCCGGATGCCGTCGTCCAGCAGCATGATCTCGAACAACGCCATTCGGCCGCTATAGCCGGTTCCGCGGCAATAATCGCACTTGGCGCCGCGGAAAAAGCTGCGCCCACCTACATCATCGGGCGTCAGGTTCAACTCCATCAGCATCTCTTCGGTGGGGCGGTACTCCTCCTTGCACCGCGGGCAGATCGTACGCACCAGCCGCTGTGCGACGATCCCCTCCAGCGTCGCCGTCACCAGGAACGGCTCCAGACCCAAGTCCAGCAGACGGGCGATCGACGACGGCGCGTCGTTGGTGTGCAGCGTGCTGAAGACCAGGTGGCCCGTCAGCGCCGACTGCACCGAAATTTCCGCCGTCTCCAGGTCGCGAATTTCGCCCACCAGGATCAAATCCGGGTCCTGACGCAAAAAGCTGCGCAAGCACCGGCCGAATGTCAGGCCGATGTCCTCGCGAATCTGCACCTGGATCAGCCCGTCAATATCGTACTCCACCGGGTCCTCGCTGGTGAGAATCTTCGTGTCGATGGAGTTCAGTTCGTTCAAGGCCGAGTACAGCGTGGTGGTCTTGCCCGATCCGGTCGGGCCCGTCACGATCACGATACCGTTGGGGCGGTTGATGAGCTGGCGGAAGAGCTTGAGGTCCTCCTCGCGCATGCCCAGCCGCTCGGTGTCCAGACTGACGTTTCCGCGGTCGAGCACACGCATCACGACGCTTTCGCCGAACATCGTCGGAAGCACGCTGACGCGAAGGTCGACGGGGCTGTTGTTGACCAGCAGGTTAATGCGCCCGTCCTGGGGCACGCGGCGTTCGGCGATGTCGAGGTTCGCGAGCACCTTGATGCGCGACGCGATGGCCACGGCGATGCTTTTGGGCGGCGGAAGCATTTCGTACAGCAGTCCGTCGATGCGGTAACGCATCTTGAACTCGTTTTCGAAGGGTTCGAAATGGATGTCGCTGGCCCGGTTTCGGATGGCTTCGAGCAGCACCATGTTCACCAGGCGCTTGACGGGGTTGCTCTCGGCGGCGTCCTTGATGGAGTCCAGGTCGATGGATTCGCCCCGGCCTTCCAGCACGGCCAGGGCCTCGTCGCCGGCCATGTCGTTGATCAGGTCGCCGATGGTCGCCTGCGACACACCGTAGTGCTTGTTCAGCAGGCTGTTGAGCTGGTCGGGGTCGGCGATTCGGGCGACGACGTTGTACCCCATCAGCGTCCGCAGGTCGTCGATGGCCCGGAAATTGTCCGCCGACCCGACGGCGATGGTGAGTGTCCGCTTGGCTTCGTCGAAGGCCAGCGGGATGGTTTTATAGGCGTTGGCCATCTGCGCGGGGATCAGCTTGAGCACGTCGTCGGTCAGCTCGATCGTGTTCAGGTCGACCAGCGACATGCCCACCTGGTACGCCAACGCCAGGTTGAGCGTCTTGGCGTCGATGTAGCCCAGGTCGGTGAGAATCTGGCCGATCACGCCGCCCTTTTCCTTCTGAATCTCCAGGGCTTCGTGAACCTGCGCCCGCGTCACCCTCCCCATCCGCCGAAGGATGTGGCCGAGCACCTGACCTTTATATTCCTTACCGCTGCTCATACGTACGTCCTTGAAAACGGCTCAAAACTATTTTCGCCTACTCAACGGTAAAATCGCACCGTCCGTTCGAGGGCACCTTTTTCGTTAACTGGTTGACTCGTTAACTCGTTAACTGGTGCCATTGCACACGAGTTAACGAGTCAACCAGTTAACGAGTTAACGAAACGGTTCCTTGTTACGTATCGTGCATTTTCACCAACATGTCGCGTCCGTTACTTTCGCAATTGTTGTCCAATTTTCCCGTCGTCGTCGCCGCTGCTGGCCACCGGTTGTTCGCCGGCGACGGGGTTGGAAATCTGGCCGCTCTTGAGCTGCTCGATTTTGTCCTGGAGTTCGCCGGGGCTCTGGCTGCGGTCGATGACCTCCTCCTCGCTGACCTTGCCCTGGCAGTACAACTGGAACAGGTGGTCGTCGAGCAACTGCATCGACAGCCTCTTGCCGGTCTGGATCGACGAGGGGATGCGGAACACTTTGTTTTCGCGGACGAGGTTGGCGATGGCGTTGGTGACGACCATGAACTCGTAGGCGGCGATCATGCCGCGGACGTCCTTGCGGGGCATCAGCGCCTGGCAGAGCACGGCGATCAGCGATTCGGACAACTGCACGCGAATCTGCTCCTGCTGGTCCACCGGGAACTGGTCGACGATACGTGTGATCGTGCGGTGGGCCGTCGTGGTGTGCAGCGTTCCGAACACCAGGTGGCCGGTCTCGGCGGCGCGAAGGGCGGCCTCGATGGTCTCCAGGTCGCGCAACTCGCCGACGAGGATCACGTCCGGGTCCATACGCAGCACGCGGCGGAGGGCTTCGCTGAAGCTCGGCACGTCCGGGCCGACCTCGCGCTGGTTAATCATCGACTTTTTATGCTGGTGGTAATACTCGATCGGGTCTTCGACGGTGACGATGTGCTTGTCGAAGTGCTCATTAATATAGTTGATCATCGTCGCCAGCGTGGTGGTCTTGCCCGATCCGGTTGGACCCGTGACCAGGAACAGTCCGCGGGGGCGGCGGCAGAGGCTTTTGACGATCGGCGGCAGGCCGATGTCGTCGAACGACAACAGCCGCGAGGGGATCAGGCGAAGCACGATCGACAGGTTACCACGCTGCTGAAAGACGGACGTACGAAAGCGGCCGGCCGCTCCGAACTCGAACCCGAAGTCCGTTCCGCCCTGTTCCTGAAGTTCCTGCTGGTTGCGTTCGGGCGTGATGGCCTTCATCAGCCCGATGGTGTCCTCGGGTTCGAGGACTTTGGTTTCCAGAGGTCTCAGCCGCCCGTGCAGCCGCAAGGTCGGCGGTCGGCCGACGCTGATGTGCAAGTCGCTCGCGCCCTGTTTGATGCAGGTCTCCAGCAACCGATCTATATGGAGCATCGCCATACAATTCCTCTTTCTCTCTATTATTCGGACCGGCCCCGTGTGATTTCCACATCGCGAGGCGTAAAAACTTCATTTTTAGGCTGTTAGGCGCCGGCGTATGAAATAGTAGGCCAAAAGCTTCGAAGCCTGCGCCTAACAGTCTAATAGCCTAAAAGCCTAACAGCCTGCCGTTCACGCGCCCAGCGCCTGCTGCTCGGCCAGTTCGGAAATCTGCGTGATGCGGACCAGTTCTTCCGGCGTGGTGATTCCGTTGCGGATTTTCAACCGTCCGTCTTCCAGCAGCGTTTTCATCCCGCCGGAAATGGCCGCCCGGCGGATTTCGCCCAGCGGGGCACGGCTGAACGCCAGTTCTCGAACCGCCGTCGTCATCTCCAACATCTCGAAGATGCCTTGCCGACCGCGATACCCCGTGCCGTTGCACGCGTTGCACCCGCGGCCCTTGTAAAACTTGGCCGACCGAATCTCGTCCACCCGGAATCCCAGCAACTGGAGCGTGCGGGGGTCCCATTCGTTATAAATTTCACGACACTCTTTGCAGATCACACGCACCAGCCGCTGGGCCATGATCGCCTGGATCGAACTGGCCACCAGGAACGGTTTGACCCCCATGTCGATCAATCGGGTGATCGCGGAGGGGGCGTCATTGGTGTGAAGTGTGCTGAAAACCAAGTGTCCAGTGAGTGCGGCCTGAATCGCGACCTCCGCCACGGCCATATCGCGGATTTCGCCCACCAGAATGATGTTCGGGGCCTGACGAAGCATCGACCGAAGGATGCTCTGGAACGTCAGCCCGATGTCGTCGCGAACCTGGCACTGATTGACACCGGTGAAGTTGTATTCGACCGGGTCCTCGGCCGTGATGATCTTTTTGTCGGGCCGGTTCAACTCGTTGATGGCGGCGTACAGTGTGGTGGTCTTGCCCGAGCCGGTCGGACCCGTCACCAGGAAGATGCCGTTGGGCCTTTTGATGATCTTGTTGAACCGCCCGTTGTCCTCGGGCTCGAACCCCAGGGCGGGAATGCCCAACCGCACGCTGTCGGGACGCAAAATACGAAGCACGATGCTCTCGCCGTGATAGGCCGGCAGGGACGAAACGCGGAAGTCGATATCGCTGTTCCCGACGGTCATCTTGATTCGGCCGTCCTGGGGGAGGCGTTTTTCCGCCAGGTCGATGCCGGCCATGATCTTAATTCGGTTCAGCACCGGACCTTGCATCCGTTTGGGGATGTTGTCGCGTTCGAGGCACACCCCGTCGATGCGGTAGCGGACGCGGACGCGGTTGTTCATCGGTTCGACGTGGATGTCGCTGGCCCGTGTGCGGACGGCCTCGGAGATGAGCATCGTGACCAGCCGGACAATCGGGGCCGAGTC
>Ga0123353_10000974_pt1 | contig 35052 bp, 32 predicted proteins | sample TergutLab28metaG_3_FD_92763 | JGI IMG/M metagenome (GOLD analysis project Ga0123353, IMG submission 92763) | Labiotermes labralis P3 segment gut microbial communities from Petit-Saut dam, French Guiana - Lab288 P3 | ecosystem: Host-associated > Arthropoda: Insects > Digestive system > Gut ... | reverse complement strand
GCAAAACTGCCACCGGCCTTTCTGAAGAACTGGGAATTGATAAAAATACTGTCTGCCGCTGGGCTAGAGACTACCGTCGGGAAAACAAACTGCCTTCTTACTATGAGGCCAACGGTATCAAGTTCCACCCTACTGTTCTATGCCTTTTATCCAAAGATGAATAGTTTCCCGGTGCTTACCTAATCTTAAGGCTATTTTAGACTTAGGCATTCCTTGCTCATAGAGTTCCCAGCAGATAGTAATCAGAGTTGTGTTTTGCATGTCCATATTTTACATGGACTGTCGGATATTTACGGAAACATTACGTATGGCATGAACGATGTATTTATGCACTTTTTTGCGTTTACTGTCCGATATTTATCAATATTTTATGTATTGCAACATCAATACGCGTCCATATTTTATGCAATGCGATAGATAGCGTTAGAAAAAGCTCTTTGCTATAATTAACTGTTATGGTACAAGCTGGAGCAGTATATATTCACTTTCCTTTTTGTCGAAAACGCTGCCAATATTGCTCTTTTGTCAGCTACGAGAGCTTATGGGAGTCTTCGGCTGCTGACTATCTTAAGTCTTTAAAAAACGATATTAGTGCCCGCCCGCCCGGCAGCAAGCTTAATAGTTTATATTTTGGCGGTGGTACCCCTTCGCTTTTAGAGGTAAACGAACTGCGTTTTATTATTAATTGTCTGGGTGCTTATACTTCTTTACAAAAAGATGCCGAAGTGTCTCTTGAGGCTAATCCCGGTACGCTTAATTTAGAAAAACTTAAGGGTTATCGTCAGCTGGGCATAAATCGTCTTTCCATAGGCGTACAAAGTTTTGATGATGATCTTTTAAAAAAGATAGGGCGTATACATACTGCTAAGCAAGCTGTTGAAGCTGTAGAGTTAAGCTACGCAGCCGGTTTTAATAACATCAGTCTGGATTTAATGTACGGCATACCGAACCAAAGTCTGGAAAACTTTGCATCTTCTCTGCAACAGGCTATTTTGCTAAATCCACAGCACATTTCGTTATACGGCTTAACTATTAGCGAAGGCAGTTTCTATCACCAGGCAATGTGCGCCGGAACTATGTTGCCGGCTGATGAAGATTTGATGGCCTCCTGTTATATTTATGCCGGTAAGCTATTGGCCGAACATGGCTATTTGCAATACGAGATATCCAATTGGGCTAGAGAAGGTTATCAGTCTAAACATAATATGGTTTATTGGCAACAAGGTATTTGGCTTGGCTATGGCTGTGCTGCCTGCTCATTTGACGGACAGCGGCGTTATACAATTGACCGCAACTTGGATAGTTATATGCAGTCAGCTTTAGCCGGCACTCCTTTCTTGCAGGAAAATGAAGAAGTTTCCCAAGAAGATCTGCTGGCTGAGGGAATTATACTGGCATTACGCTTAAACGAGGGTGCTAAGTTTAAATATTTTAAAGATAGATACCACATAGACTTAGCCAGAAAGTATGTTGCTATTATAAAAGAAATGCGCAAGGCAGGACTTTTGGAAGTAAACCAAGATGGTATAGTCCTTACCGAGCGCGGGCGGCTACTTAGTAACGAAGTATTTTGGCGTTTTTTACCGTAATAGCCTGCGTTGAAAATAAGGGTTTGTTTATCAAACAAATATTAGTTTAGATGAGGGCTGGTTGACTAGTAGTGTAATCAATGGCCATGCTAATACCTTGCCCAAAGTATATGATATTACCCTATACAGTATCCTTCTGAAGATTAAGAAGATGGTTACAGAATATGCCTAATATGGATGGAACAAAAATATTTAGACTAAAAGCGGTCTGGTTTATCATAGATATGACATTAGGGACCATTATTTTGCGACAATACTGATTCAGTTTTTAATTGAGGTAGCCCACTAAAACTAATCTAGCGGGCTTTACGATTATACGACACTTTACATTGAGGGTGCGACTCTACTTTTATATTTACGGCATCGTAGGTTAACCAAAAAGTGCTATAAACGCATTTCTATAGTTCTAGTTCCTTGCACAAAAAAGTAAAAACTGGTATTTTTAAGTAATATTTAGCGCATGAAAGAGGAAATTATTTATATTTAAAACGGCGTATTTTTGACAAATAAAAATTCAAAATGTATTTTGTCATAAAGAGTGAAAACAGATGTGAAAGAAAATAATATACGCAATTTTTGTATTATAGCCCACATTGACCATGGTAAATCTACCTTGGCCGATCGTTTTATACAACTTACCGGTGCCAAAAGAGAAAGCGAGATTAAAGAGCAGTCTTTAGACAGCATGGAGCTGGAACGTGAGCGCGGCATCACCATTAAAGCCAAGGCCATTCGTCTTTCCTATAAAGCTCAAAGCGACCAAACTTACGAGTTAAACTTAATAGATACACCTGGTCATGTGGATTTTTCTTATGAAGTTTCACGCACTCTAGCAGCGTGCGAAGGCGCTATTTTAGTAGTAGATGCCACTCAGGGTATTCAAGCTCAGACTTTAGCCAATACTTATTTAGCCATGGAACACAATTTAGAGATTATTCCCGTTATTAATAAAGTAGATTTACCTGGTGCTGAGCCAGAACGGGTTATGAATGAAATTACCGAAGTGCTCGGTTATAACCAAAAAGATATTATGCTTATTTCTGCCAAAACTGGTTTGGGCGTACCAGCTTTAATAGAAGAGATAGTAAAGCGCGTACCGGCTCCCACAACCAATGAGAGCATACCATTCCGTGCTTTAATTTTTGACTCTCATTATGATTCTTACAAAGGTGTGATGGCTTACTTGCGTGTTAAAGACGGCGTGGTAAAACGTGGAGATAAATTGCGTTTAATAGGCCACGGCAGTGATATGGAAGCTATAGAAGTCGGCTATTTTAATCCTGAACCTACTCAAGCTTCCTCTATTTCTTCAGGTGAGGTAGGCTATATTGCCACTGGTCTTAAAAATGTCAGTGAAGTACGTGTTGGAGATACTGTGACTTTAAAAATAGGCGGCTCTAACCAACCAATTACTCCTTATAATCCTGCTAAGCCTATGGTATTTGCCGGTATTTATCCTACTGCCACCGACGATTTTGGTAAGTTAAGAGAAGCTATAGAGAAGCTTTCATTAAATGATGCTTCTTTGTCATACATTATGGAGCAAAGTCCACTTTTGGGTAACGGTTACAGATGCGGCTTTTTAGGCCTTTTGCATATGGATATTGTGGTAGAACGTTTGGAGCGGGAGTTTGATTTATCATTGGTGGTTACCACGCCGGGTTCAGTATTTAAAGTTACTTTAAAAGGCAAAGATCAGCAGTCTCAGGAAATAGCCAATCCTGCTTATTGGCCAGATCAAAGCACTATAGAACTTGCCGAAGAGCCTTGGGTGCGTGTTTCTATTATCACGCCGTCAGCTTTTATCGGTACTTTAATGGAATATATTATTAATTTGGGTGGTGCCTATATACGTACTGATTACATGGGTCATGCATTAGTGTCCGGAGATTTGGGAGAACGTGTGGATTTAGTGTTTGAAGTACCTTTGCGCGTCATGCTCACTACTTTTTACGACCAGATTAAAAGCCGCACGCGTGGCTATGCTTCTTTAGATTATGAAGTCTTGGGTTATCGGCCCAGTAATCTGGTCAAACTGGAAATATTAGTTAATGATGTAGCAGTCGATGCTTTTGCCCGCATTTTACCTTACGATAAGACTACCGAAGCCGGCAAGGCTTTGGTCGACAGTTTAAAAAAGAACATTCCGCGCCAACTCTATCAAGTTCCTATACAGGCCGTTGTAGGTGGTAAAATCGTCGCCCGTGCCGATATTTCTGCTAAGCGCAAAGATGTTATTGCCAAGTGCTACGGCGGTGATATCACTCGTAAACGCAAGCTTTTGGAAAAACAAAAAGAAGGCAAAAAGAAAATGAAGCAGATAGGTCGCGTGGAAGTACCGCGTGAAGCCTTTTTCGAAATAATGAAAATAGATTAACGGAGGCTAAAATGCCGTCATTTGATGTAGTAAATGAATTAAATTTGCAAGAATTGGATAATGCTATTAACAATACCCAGCGCGAAATATCCACACGTTATGATTTTCGTAATGTGATTACTGAGATGAATATTAATAAAAAAGAAAAAAAGATACACATCTTTACTGCCGACGATATGCATATGAACGCTATTAAAGATTCGCTGGCTTTAAATATGCGCAAACGCAATGTAGACCCCCGTGTTTTGCAGTATGGCAAAGTCTTGCCGACTGAAAAAGGGCATGTTGTAACTGATATTACTCTAGTTGAGGGCATAGAGAAGGAAGAGTGTAAAAAGGTAGTCAAATTTATTAAAGGGCTTAATCTTAAAGTAGAAGCTCAGATTATGGATGACCAAGTACGCGTTTCCGGCAAAAAGATCGATGATTTGCAGGCAGTAATTGCTGCTCTTAAAGCAGAAGAGTTTATTGTGCCTTTGCAGTTTGTTAATATGCGCCCGTAAGTTTTATTTTAATTTATTGAGGAAATTTATAATATGAATTCCCGTAATTATTTATGATATGTGGGTTTTATTTGCTTTTCTATCAGCTGTGTTTGCCGGTGTGACATCTATTTTTGCTAAGATAGGTCTGCAAAAAGTAGATAGCTACTTAGCTACTGCTTTACGTACTGTCGTAGTGCTTATTTTTGCCATAGCTGTGGTATTTATTGTCGGCTCGCAAAATGATATCGGTAATATCAGCACCCAAAGCTGGTTTTTTCTAATCATATCCGGTCTTGCTACCGGTGCCTCATGGCTGTGTTATTTTAAAGCTTTACAAATAGGTAGTATTAATAAAGTGGTGTCAGTAGATAAATCCAGTACTGTGCTGACTATGCTTTTAGCCCTTATATTTTTGGCCGAAGTTTGGACAGTAGGCAAGATAGTCTCTATGGTAGCTATTTTAGCTGGCACTTTTATGATGGCTGGTTTTTGGCAAAAAAATACAGTTGCAACACAAAAAGCAGCCAATAAAGAGCGTTCTTGGTTTTTTTACGCTATTTTAGCTGCTGTTTTTGCCAGTCTTACAGCCATTTTTAGTAAAATTGGCATAGAAGGGGTAGAGAGCAATCTGGGCACAGCTATTCGAGTAGTAGTGGTGCTGGTTATGTCTTGGGTTTTTGTTTTTTCTTTGAGAAGGCAAGGCACTATTAAAACAATGAGTTGCAAAAATTGGTGGTTTATTTTGCTTAGTGGCTTAGCTACCGGTGCCTCATGGCTGTTTTTCTTTGCTGCTTTGCAGCAGGGTGAAGCCAGTATCGTAGTACCCATAGACAAACTTAGTATAGTCATTACGGTAGTTTTTGCTTATTGGGCCTTTAAAGAAAAACTTACACTGCTAGCTTTATTGGGCTTACTACTGATCGTACTGGGCACCATTATATTGCCGCTAGGGTTTTAAAGCTAAAATTGCCTTTTTATGACTATTTTTAAGGATGTCATTATAGCTATGGGATAGCTATTTGTAGTAGATATTTAGACAAGTATAACTATAGCGGTAAAATGTGACATTTTGGAGACAAAAGATAGAAAAACAGAATATGTGTGCTATAATCTAGAACATAAAGCTAGAGAAAGGGATAGTCTAATTTCTAATTCCGAAGAAGAAAGACTTATATCACCGTCTGCCGGCAGTGAAGACCAAAAATTGGATTTAAGTCTGCGCCCTAAAAAACTGAGCGATTTTGTGGGCCAGCAGAAGCTTAAAGACAACTTAAATATTGCTATTACTGCTGCCAGTTCAAGAGGAGAAGCTTTAGATCATATTCTTTTATGCGGTCCTCCTGGTTTAGGCAAGACCACTTTAGCCAGTATTATTGCTGCTGAGATGGGTGTTACAATCAAAGTCACCGCCGGTCCGGCTATTGAACGGGCAGGTGATCTTGCAGCTATTCTTACCAATCTTAAAAAAGGCGACATATTGTTTATAGATGAGATTCACCGACTCTCCAGAGTGGTAGAAGAAGTTCTGTATTCGGCCATGGAAGACTATGCTATAGATATTGTTATAGGTAAGGGCCCGGGAGCGCGCAATGTGCGCTTGAAGTTACCACCTTTTACTCTTATTGGTGCCACTACGCGCCATGCCATGCTTTCTGCTCCTTTACGTGATCGTTTTGGCTCACTGTACAGACTGGACTTTTACGAAGAAGAGGATATGGAAAAGATTGTACGCCGTTCAGCTAGTATTTTAAAGGTGGCCTCTACTGACCAGGGTCTTAAAGAAATAGCCGTCCGTTCTCGTGGTACGCCGCGCATTGCCAACCGTCTTCTTAAAAGAGTGCGCGATTATGCACAAGTCATGGGAGATGGTAATATCACTCCCGAAGTATCTAAAGAAGCTTTAAAAAGACTGGAAGTAGATGGCAGTGGATTGGATAGTGCTGATCGCAAGGTCCTTGCCATTATTATCAATAATTTTGGTGGTGGGCCAGTGGGTGTTGAGACCATTGCAGCGTCACTTAGCGAAGATACCGATACGGTAATGGATGTCTACGAACCTTATCTTTTACAAAAAGGTTTTCTGCAGCGCACTCCGCGCGGACGCATAGCTACTCCTAAAGCCTATGAACATTTAGGCATATCTTTTAATAAAGGCAACCAGCAGGCGTTGTTTTAGGAGTATCGTTATGGAAAAATTGCTGGTGCATGTATGCTGTTGCCATTGTGCTGCTTATACTTTAAAGCATTTTAACCAAAAATATGCAGTAACTGCTTATTGGCATAATCCTAATATCGGCCCATCGCAAGAATACTTAGCCCGCAAAGAGGCTATGCAGAAATATGCCAATATTGATGGTATAGATTTGGTAGACAGCCAAAATATGGATTTTGAAAGTTTCTTAAGAGGGCAAGAAGAGGCAACTGATAGATGCGCTTTTTGCTTTTATAATCGCTTAAAGCAAAGCGCCGTATATGCCAGAGAAAATGGTTTTACATCTTTTTCCACCTCACTTTTAATTTCACCGCATCAAAAACATGAACTCTTAAAAGAAATTGGCCGCAAAATAGCTTTAGAAGAGTGCGTAAATTTTATATATGAAGATTTGCGGCGTTACTATAGTCAAAGCCGCACCATTACCAAACCTTTATCATTGTATGCCCAGTATTATTGCGGATGCTTGTTTTCCAAAAAAGAAGCATAATTCCTCCCTCCGCCATAATAAAACTAACCTTTAAAATTAGCGGCTGTTTATAGTTTTAAGTGGTAAGATAAAGCTTTTATATGATAAAATCTTCCGATTTAAAGTTGCTGTAATAGCGTCCTTTGATGGTGGTAAATTTTAGTACGCAATAGTCGGGGTCGGTCACACCCAACGGATAATAGGTAGTATCACCGTCTTGCCATATAAGTTCTTTGCTTTTAGTGTCTTCTAATACTTCCATTGTACCTATCAGCATGACACCGCGAAAAAATCTTCGATCACAAAAATAAGTGCAGGCTTTGACATTTTGGCGGTATTGGGCCACACGTTTAGAGGAAGTATTGGTGCTAAAATATATTTCCTTAATGCCGTTTCTGTAGCGCGGACGCATCATAGCCTTAGTGTTAGGGAAGCCTTCTTGGTCTATAGAACCTATAAAAGATGTGGCTTCTTTATCTATAATACCACCGATGGTTTTCTCTGGATCTCTCATTGTCATGTAGTTAATTCCCTTCAAATAATATATAAATATCTAAATTAATATTAATGCATTTAATGAGTTTTAGCCATAATTCCAAGTGAGACTTTACTTCCTAATTTTGTAATGTAATAAATATAAGTGCAGGAGTACAGTATGGTAATAAAAATGAGCCAAACTTGATAATTTAGTTTTCTTGCAATATATAGCTCCATAATTATTACTACCCCCTTGGTAATTGACAAAATGCAGATACTAGAGAATAATAAGATTAGTTTAATGGTGTAATAATTTTTGACGGGTACGCCTTTTATTATGTATTTTGGAGGATCTATATGGGTTTATTAAAAGCTTTTAATGAAGCAGTAGGCACTACAATATCTGACCAATGGAAAGAGTTTATATATTGCGACTCTATTCCCAAAGATGTACTGATGGTCAAAGGCCAGAAACGCATTACCAGTAAGAAAAATTCCAACCAAGGCACTGATAACATTATTTCCAATGGTTCATCAGTAGTCGTTAACAACGGACAGTGCATGATTATTGTGGAACAGGGTGCGGTGGTAGAATTATGCGCTGAGCCTGGTGAATTTATTTATAGCAAAAGCAGCGAGCCATCAATTTTTTACGGCGGCCTAGGTAAAGGCATTGTTGATTCGTTTAAGACTTTCCAGCGTCGTTTTGGTATGGGTGGCAATACCGGTAAAGACCAAAGAGTTTATTATTTTAATATTAAAGAAATCATCGGCAACAAATACGGCACGCCTAACGCTGTGCCTTTTAGAGTAGTAGATAGAAATATTGGTTTGGATATTGATATTGCCATACGTTGTCATGGTGAATATTCTTATAAAATCGTTGACCCCATTATTTTCTATACTAATGTGGCCGGTAATGTTACTGATATGTATAAAAGAGAAACTTTGGATAGTCAGTTGCGTGCTGAGCTTTTAACTGCTTTACAGCCGGCTTTTGCCAAGATATCGGCCATGGGCGTGCGTTATAGTGCCATTCCGGCGCATACTCAAGAATTGTCCGAAGCTTTAAATGAGGAGCTTTCACAAAAGTGGGGTGAAAAACGCGGCATTGCTATTGCTGCTCTTGGTGTAAATAGTGTAAAAGCTTCCGAAGAGGATGAAGCTATTATTAAAGATTTGCAAAAAGCAGCTGTTTTGCGTAATCCCAATATGGCCGGTGCACGTTTGGCTGAAGCTCAGGCTAATGCTATGGAAGGAGCAGCCAACAACCAAAATGCCGGCCCCATCTTTGGCTTTGCTGGTTTAAATTTGGCTAATCAAGCCGGTGGTATGAATGCCGCCAGTCTTTTTAATGTTGCTAACCAACAAGGCGGACAAAGCTATGAAGCAACTTCGTATACTAATCCCAATGCCCCTGCAGGCGCCGCTGCTGTGGTCGGTGGCTGGACTTGTACTTGCGGTCATGCTCATAATATAGCCAAGTTCTGTCCGGAATGCGGTAAAAAACGCGAAGATATGGTTGGCTGGTCTTGTGAATGCGGCCAGATCAGCAAAGGAAAATTCTGCGCCGAGTGCGGCAAGCCCAAACCCGAAGCAGCCCCTGTTTACCAATGCGATAAATGCGGTTGGGAACCCAAAGATCCTGCTAAGCCTCCCAAGTTCTGTCCGGAATGTGGCGATGTCTTTAATGAAAACGATATAGTTAAAAAAGACAAACCTAATACTGAAAAGTAAAAAATTTAAGCAAAAAGGCGCTACCCTGGTGTAGCGCTTTTTTGCTATGAAAGAGGTACTTTTTAATGACTTACCAATATAATGATGATTACGACATAGCACAGGAATGCACTAAAAAAGAGACTGATGCCTCCTGTCCGCAGTGTGCTGGCAATGTATATTTTGATCCGGCCAGTGGTAAGTTGTCTTGCTCTTATTGTGACTGGGAAGGCGAAATAGCTATAGGTATTGACGAAAAAGTGCTGGAGCAGGACCTGCGCAATGCTGAACATACCGGTAACTTTCAGTGGGGGGCTGAAAAAAAATCTATTATCTGCCGATCCTGTGGTGCTCAATCAATATATGATGCTTTGCAAGTTTCCGATTTGTGCCCCTTCTGCAATTCTTCACAGGTAACTCAGGAAATTACTGCTAGCTCAATAGCTCCCGGTGGCGTTATTCCGTTTGCTGTTAGCAGTGATAAAGCTATAGCTTTATTTCACAAGTGGATCAATGGCAAGTTTTTTGTCCCCAGTTCTTTAAAAAAGAACGCCAGCGCCCAAGGGCTTTTAGGTATCTATATACCATTTTGGACTTTTGATGCTATTGCTAAGGCTACCTATACGGCTCAGGCCGGTCAGACTTACACCACTGGTGTCGGCAGAAGCACACAGACTCATATACGTTGGTTTAATGTAAACGGCACCTATCGTAATTTTTTTGACGATATTTTAGTAAATGCTTCTAAACGACATGATTCATCAGTGCTACAGACAGTAGAACCGTTTGATTTTAAAGCTGTCAAACCTTATAAACCACAGTTTATTTCCGGTTTTATCTCCGAACGTTACTCTATAGGTTTGAGTGATAGTTTTAATTTGGCTAAAGGCATTATTAATAAAAGATTGACTGAAATTATTACTCGCGAGATAAAACGTCGTCACAATGCCAGCCATGTGCGGTCATTACGTTTTGACACTTTGCTTTCAGATATTACCTATAAGTATGTTTTGCTGCCGCTTTGGATGTCACATTACGAGTATCAAGATAAAAAATACGAATTTTTAGTAAATGGCCAGACCGGCAAAGTAGGTGGCAAAGCTCCAGCATCTGCTCTTAAGATAGCTGTGGTGGTCGGCAGCATATTGGTAGTGGCTGGCGGTATCGGTACGGCAGTAGTATTGAATGATGATAGCAGCAGTTCTAATTACTACAGTACTCCGGTATATACTCAGGCTCCGGCACATGCTTTATCTGATTTGATTATTTTACCTAACGGTGCTGTTTTATATTTTTAAAACAATAGTAGAAGAAGCTTATGAATCAAGAAGATTTTGATGAATATGAAATAGAGCGCCACGCCACCAGTAAAGAAACTAATGCCTCCTGTCCACAATGTGCTGCCAGCATACGCTTTAATCCGTCTTCTGGTCTTTTGTGTTGCGATTATTGTGGTTGGGAAGGCGGCATTATCCTTTCTGCAGATGACAAGGTATTAGAGCAGGATTATTTTGATGCTGAACATACCCAAAGTTTTCAGTGGGGCGTCGATAAAATATCACTTGTGTGCCAATCATGCGGTGCCCAATCTATATATGATGTGCTTTACAGACATCCGGCACGTGCCTGTTTTGCTATTCATCTCAGGTTGTATTGGAAAATACCGCCGGTGCTTTAGCCCCTGGAGGTGTTATACCTTTTGAAATACCCACTAACTTGGCTGAAAAAATCTTTAAAAAATGGATCAATAAGCAATTTCTTGTGCCTAACTCACTTAAGAAAAATGCTAAGATACATCCTTTGGCGGGCATTTATTTACCGTACTGGGCTTTTTTTACCAAAGCTATTTGCGAATTTACCGTTGAAACCGGCAAGATTTATCGTATAGGCAAAATTTCTTATGTGCATTGGACTAAACGCAATGGCACTTATCGCAAAACTTTTCCGGAAACTATTATTAAAGGTTCTAAGCGTCATAAAACCGCTGCCTTAAAATCTGTAGAGCCTTATGATTTTAGTCAAGCTAAGTCCTACAAACCCCATTTTCTTTCAGGCTTTGCCGCTGAGCGTTATTCTGTCGGTTTAAAGGAAGGTTTTGAAAAGTGCCAGACGGTTATTAAAAACAGCTTACAGGAGTCGCTGCCTAAAGCTGTTAAAGTGCAATATAATGCTGATTTAGTGCGTAAACTTAAGTTTAGTATACGCTTAACTGATATTACTTATAAAAACGTATTAGTACCGTTATGGATGTCGCATTTTACCTATAAAAACGAAAAATATGAGTTCTTAATAAACGGCCAAACCGGCAAATTAGGCGGTAAAACACCTAAATCTGCCGGCAAGATTCTTTATATTTGGCTGGTTATTTTAGTATTTTTAGGTCTTGTAGGTTTTCTTATTTATGCTAATACGGCACTTTGGTAGTGCCCAGTCTTATTTCTGCATGAGTAAAACTATTACTATCATATAACCAGCATGCGATATATAACCAAATATATTTGCTGATCTTCCTATTCGTACTGACTCTTAAATATTTACTGTATCTTATGTTTTCTTCCTGAGAATGTTAAAAACAATCACTACGCTAGCAGCTATAGTAACACTAAGAATAATCCATAACCAGTTAAAGCCGTCACCGTTTTTAATACTGCCGCTGTATATTGGTTCTTTATCTGTAATCGGACCGGTTTTGTCCAGCCCGTCCGGCTCTATGGGGTTTTGCGAATTAGTATTATTGTTTATCACGCTTAGGTCCGATGTTATCCCCATGTCGGCACATTGCGGGTTTGTAGTCATATAATCATCATCCAAGACCGGATCAATTTCAAGCGAGTTGGCGTCACTACTAATATGTGATTGCCAGGCAGCAAGATCGGCATTTTCCAGTGTACTACCGGGCCGCCTGTCGGTAAAAGAAGCATTTTTGCCGACGATATAATAGCAGTTGTTGCTCATTATAGGATTACCGTCAAGAGCAGACAAGCCACCCAGTTCATTGGCATAACGGATTTCTGTCATCGGCCTAACAATATCGGATGGTTGCATTACAATATTATGGTGAATATTTGGATTAATGTTGGCCGGCCGTTTGGCATAAATTTCCCAATCCTGAAATGTGATGCCGAAGTAAATTGCACTATGGTATTGTCCGCCGTTGGCTACGTTGATTAAAGTGTTATTGTAAATCTGAGCATCCTTTGAAGCATATAAGCCTATACCTTCCCAACCGGTATCAATAATCAAATTATTGCGCACAATACATCGGATATTTTCATAATATTGCGGATTTACAATAATATCAAAAAACTCCGGACTGGTATCAAAACCGACTAGAATTCCGCCTCCGTAGGCTCGTTCAATACGGTTATTTTCAATTAATACATCGGTAGCACCGCCTTTGGCGTAAATGGCATTTGAGCAAATATCGTGAATATAGTTATTGTGCACTACCATATTGTTGCCGTTGACGTTATCAATACCTTCAGCGTTATCTTCTCCGTTAGGAATTTTGCCGATAAAGGCTTGGCCTGAATTATATATTTCGTTATAGCGGATGATAACGTTATTGCAGTTAGGTTTTATTTTAACTACATCGTATCTGGAACTGTGCAGTATGCAATCTTCAATGATAATATTGGATGCCCCGGATCGGTTAGCGGGGTTTCCCCAATCCCATCTGGTTTCCAAGGCAACGGCATACCAGCCTCCCTTTACTTCAACGCACTGTAATTTACCGCCTGACGAATCGACATCAAAATAAACTGCAGAGTCTTCACTATGACTGCTGTTATAGGTGGTCAAATCAATAACAGCCCATTCGCCTTTGGCAGATTTTATAGTAATATTCGGGACACGGACGCGAACATTGACTCCTTCATTATAGGTGCCTCCGCGCAGGATTATGGTATCGCCCGCTTTAGCATTAGCCAAAGCTGTGTTAATACTTTTAAAAGGTGCATTAATAGAGCCGGTAGCAGTAGCATCATTGCCATTAAGGGAAACATAGATACCGTTAGCCGGGTCATCGCCGGCATTAGCCCGCGGTCCTACATGAGCCAAGCTTATACTATCGCTTGAGGTGATTGCAACAATCTGATCGGCCGCTCGTACTGTAAACGGCACAGCTGTTAATAGTACGAATATTATCGTTGCGGTCAGCAGAGCCAGCAAGAATCTTTTTGACTTGTGTTTCAATGGTTTTTCCTCTTAACCATATAACTTTTATTAGAAATATCAAAAGGACATAGCCCAAAAATAAACCTATATCTATATTATTCGTTTTCTGATTTTTGAAATTTCTTCTTTAATTTATCTAGCTCCAATTGCTCAGTAAACTCTTCATCGGAAATAGTTTCTACTTTGGTTACCTGCCGGTCTTTTATTTCCAAAGAAAGTTTGGCTTTACACTTCCAGCACAGCAAAACACCGCTAAAATTATCTTCTAGCAAGCTCATTTTACTATCAACGTTACATAGAGGGCAGGTAATTACGGCGATCATTTTACTTCTCCGTGTTACTTAACAGCAGGCAAATATTACGGCTGGTTTGCTGCTCTTTAGTATAGTTATTTTCCGGCTTTATAGTTATAATTTTAAAGCCTGCCTGTTTACTTAATTGTTCTATCTCATCATACTCAAATAGATAGTAGTAACGCAATACTTCTTTCTTGCCACTATGATACGGAATCAGACATTCCTTAAGACCGTCTTTAAAACGTTCCTGTTCGTAATTCCATACCGTAATAAAAGCCTGACCGTCTTTTTTTAATATGCGTTTCATTTCCTTTAAAGCTTGCAAGCGTCCTTCATGACTGTCAACATGATGTAAGCTGGCTATGGCTATTACATAATCAAAGGAAGAATCTTTAAAAGGCAAAGATACCATATCAGCGCACACAAAATCAGCCGTAAAACCATGTTTTTGGCCATATTTTTGCAATAAAGACTGCATAGCTTGAGCAATATCCAGGCCGGTCAGTTTAAAGTTATCTTTAAACGGTACAAAATCAGCTCCATGGGCACATCCTATATTTAAAAGGACACCTTTTTGCCATTTTTGTGCCAACTCATTTAGTTCTTTATTAAATATAGAATGATGACGCAAGCCATACCAACTGTCGGCTATATGATTGAAAGCTTGTCTATAGTCGATCATGATTTTTGGTATTTACTCCGTATACGCTATAATTTCTCTGTCATTATGTAGCCATATTTATTATACACTATGAGAAACAGCATAATATATTTCAATTATGAAATTACTCAAAAACAAACGTTTTCTAGCCTTTAGAGCACGTAAATGGCATAAAAATTTAAACAATATGTCAAAATAATAAAGGTCATTATGTTGCACATCCTGCGGCGTCTAATAAACTATTTTAGCTTTAAAATGCGGTGTTTTGTTTAATAATAATTGAGTGGCATCTAATACAAGTATGAGAAAGAAAACCAGAACTATATCGGGCGTAACACCTTTAGCAGTAATGAGTAAACCGGCTCCTTGCCCGGGAGCTTGTATATATTGCCCTACTTTTATTAATACACCACAAAGCTATACGCCGCAAAGCCCTGCTGTCTTACGGGCAGCTGCCCGTAATTTTGACCCTTGTGAGCAGGTAAAGCTGCGTTTAGATATACTAGGGAAGACTTTAGGTCATCCTACTGAAAAAATAGAGCTTATTATCATGGGCGGCACTTTTCTTGCTACGTCGCTTATTTATCAAGAAGATTTTATTAAACGCTGTCTAGACGGTTTAAACGGTGTAGATGCTGCCAGCTTGGAAGAAGCGCAGATTATTAATGAGACATCTAAAAATCGTTGTGTAGGCATGTGTTTTGAAACGCGTCCCGATGTGTGCAGTGATCAGGATGTAGCGCGTATGGTGCGCTTTGGTGCCACCAGAGTAGAGCTAGGCGTACAATTGCCGGACGATGAAGTTTACCAATTGGTACAAAGAGGACATACAGTATCTCAGGTTAAAGAAGCCACTTGTCGTTTAAAAGAAGCCGGTCTAAAAGTACATTATCATTTTATGCCAGGCTTGCCTGGTTCAACTCCGCAAAAAGATTTAAAGTATATGCAAGAGCTTTTTTCCAATCAGGAATTTTGCCCTGACGGGCTTAAGATTTATCCGCTGATGGTTGTTGAGGGCACTATTCTTGAGCAATGGTGGCAACAAGGCCGTTATACGCCTTATGACAATCAAGTAATGATTAATCTGATTTGCGACATCAAAGATACTGTGCCTAAATACGTACGTATCTCCAGAGTATTGCGCGATATACCAGTACAGTTTATTAAGGCTGGTCTTAAAGACTCTTTGCGCTTAAATGTGCGTGATATCATGGCCAGTCGCGGACAGGTTTGCCGGTGCATACGTTGCCGCGAAATAGGTCACCGCTTAGCTAAGGGTTATAAATTAGGCTCGGCTGTTCTCAAGCAATACGATTATTTAGCCAGCGGTGGACAAGAGTTGTTTCTTTCTTTTGAAGATGAACAGGATACGCTTTTTGGTTTGTTGCGCTTACGCTTACAATACGCAGATATAAAACCGTTGCTTAAGCCGCAACTGCCTGTAAACAGTGATATGAATTCTTCTTTTACTGATTTGTCTAAAGCTAAAATAGCCATGGTACGCGAATTACATGTATACGGTGCTGAAATAGCTTTAGGCGCAAAAGAAGAGAGTGGCATCCAGCATAAGGGTTATGGCAAAGCTTTGCTTAGTAAAGCCGAGAAAATAGCTAAAGAACAGGGCTTTAACTATATGGCTGTTCTTTCGGGCATCGGTGCTAGGGAATATTATCGCGCCTGTGGTTACTCTCTTTTTAACGGCTATATGCTAAAAACTCTGTAAGTTGTATTATAAACAAGAAAATAACTGTTTTTAATCGTAAAAAAACTGTAAAAAAACTTGACAAAATGGGCATATGCCCATTAAAATATAGCTATGGGGTGTGAAATGTACACTCCTGTTTTTGTCTTTATGGGCGGATATTAACTAATTTAGAGAAAAGAAAAGAGGTGCCATGAGTACAACAGTAAATATCATAGCTGAAAAGCAGGTAACCACATTTGCCGATACTGTGGCTTTGGCACAAAACGTAGATATCAATAATTGCCTGCAATGCCGTAAGTGTGCAGCTGGTTGTCCCATGGTAGAAAAAATGGATTTAAACACCGTGCAATTGTTGCACGCTGTACGCTTAGGCCTTAAAGATGTGGTCTTAGAATCTAACACTTACTGGCTTTGCGTAGGCTGCGGTGCCTGTGTTACTCGTTGTCCATTTAAGATAGATACCCCGGCCATTATGGATAAGCTTTCACAGATAGCCAGGGCCGAAGGCCGTAAACCTAAAGAAAAAGATATTGCACTATTTTGGGATATTGCCGGCAAAAACATTACTTCTTTCGGCAAGATGTATGAATTGGGTATTATGCTGCCTTTAAAACTGCGAACATTAAATTTATTTACCGATATCCCCATGGGCTTAAAGCTGATATCTCAGGGTAAGATGGAAATTTTGCCGCCCTCACAAAATAAAGCCGAAATACGCCGCATAGCCAAAAAAGTTAAAACCAAGGAGGGCCAAGAATAATATGAAAATTGCTTATTATGAAAGCTGCTCCTTGCCGGCTATGGGTAAGGAATATGACCAATCTATCCGCTTCTGCTGTGATAAACTGGGCACAGAACTGGTTAAAATAGAGGACTGGATGTGCTGCGGTTCAACTGTTACTCATCACAATTCACGCCTTTTATCTGCTGCGCTGCCAATGCGTAATCTTATGGCGGTAGAAAAGATGGAACTGGATGCCGTTATAGTGCCTTGTTCGGCTTGCTATGCTCGTTTTAAAAATGCTCAGCACGAGTTTTACGGTGATGAAAAAATGCGCCGAGATATCGAAGAAGTGTTGGGATATAAATTTAATAAAAAAATCGATGTTTTACATCCGCTGGAATTTTTCTCTACTCCCGAAATGCTGGCCAAGATAGAAGCATTTGAGAAATGCAAGATAGAAAAAGTAAAGATAGCTTCTTATTACGGCTGTTTACTGGTACGCCCACCGCATATTGTTGGTTTTAATGATAATACTGAATATCCTATGACTATGGATAATATTCTGCGTGCTGCCGGCTATAAAACAATAGACTGGTCTTATAAAACCGAGTGTTGTGGCGGCTATTTTACCACTATGCGCCCCGATATTGTTAAAAGTATGAGTGAGAAGATATTTGATAATGCTTTAGCTTGCGGGGCTGGTATTATTGCCAACCCCTGCATTTTTTGCCAAACCAATCTTGATACCAGACAAAAGGCTATTGAGCAAGCTGCTGGTAAAAAATACGCTATGCCAGTAGTATACTTTACCCAGCTTTTGGGTATGGCTCTGGGGGCTAGTGGTGAACAGATGCATTTTAAGACCCACTTTATTGGTGCCAAAGAAATAGCCTCCAAGGTCGTGTGTCATGGCTAATAAAAAAATAGGCTCAACTTTAATTATAGGTGCTGGCGTGGCTGGTATGCAGGCGGCTTTAGATTTAGCTGACAGCGGCATTAAAGTTTATTTACAAGACGAAAAACCGGCTATCGGCGGTACTATGGTGGCCTTAGATAAAACTTTTCCCACTAATGACTGCGCTATGTGTTCGCTTTCTCCGCGTTTAGTTGCTATTTCCAATCATCCCAACATCACTATGCTTACTCATTCCGAGATTAAATCTGTTAGCGGTGAGGCCGGTAATTTTACTGTTACCATTAATAAAAAACCGCGTTATATTGACGAAGAAAAATGTACGGGATGTGATTTATGCATTGAAAAATGTCCTTACAAAGCGATTTCAGAGTTTGATCAGGGTATGGGCAAGCGTAAAGCTATTTATAAACTTTACGCCCAGTCTACTCCTAACTTTCCGGTTATAGATACTGCTTCCTGCGCCTTTTTCTTTAAAGATGGCAAATGCCATGCCTGTGAATTGGTATGTGACCCTAAAGCTATTCGCTTGGATGATACTGCCAAACTCCTAACTTTAAATGTTGGCGCCATTTTGGTAACCACTGGTTTTAATTTATATGATGCTTCTGAGCGCAGTGAACTGGGCTTTGGCCGCTATGCTAATGTTTTGACTTCGCTGCAGCTTGAACGTCTGATTTCAGCTTCTGGACCTACAGTAGGCAATTTGCAACGCCCTTCCGACAAACAAATGCCTAAATCAATTGGTTTTTTGCAATGTGTGGGTAGTCGTACCGAAGATGCCAATTTCTGCTCATCGGTATGCTGTATGTATGCCACCAAGGAAGCTATAATTATTAAAGAATACCACCCCGAAGTGGATATTACCATCTACTATACCGATCTGCGCGCTTACGGCAAAGGCTTTGAAGCTTACTTTGAGCGCGCCAAAGTTATGGGCATAAAATATGTCAGATGTCAACTCTCTACTATTAAAGAGGAGCCATCCAATAAAAATCTTAACTTACGTTATATTACCGAGGACGGTAAATTAGCTGATGCCCAAACAGAGATGATGGTACTTTCCTGCGGCTTACGTCCATCTAAGAGCGCTGATTCCATCTTTAATATTCTGGGTCTTAAGACTCAGGAAGACGGTTTTGTCAAAACAGAAAGCTACGAGCCGGTATTAACTAATAAAGAGGGTATATATGTAGCTGGTGTGGCTACTGGCTCGCGTGATATTCCTGATAGCGTAGTACAGGCTAACTCGGCTTCTTCTAAAATCCTTTCTTTACTCAAAGATGAGCGTGGCACTTTGGTTACCGAAAAAATATATCCCGAGGAAAGGGATATATTGGGTGAAGAGTTGCGAATTGGCGTTATTGTTTGCCACTGTGGTAAAAACATTGCTGGTGTTTTGGATATTGATGATTTGGTTAAATATTCTCAAACCTTACCCGGGGTGGTGTTTGCCACCAATCAAATGTTTGCCTGCTCTACCGATACTGGTGCTAAGACCAAAGAAGCTATTGTGGAACATAATTTAAATCGTCTAGTAGTGGCTGCCTGTTCTCCCAAAACTCACTTACCGGTGTTTCAGGAACTTTTGGCCGAGACTGGCTTAAACCCCTATCTAGTGGAGATGAGTAATATCCGTAATCACTGTTCTTGGGTACACGCTGGTCAAAACGAGCGGGCTACTGCTAAAGCTAAGGATATGATACGTATGACGGTGGCCTCTGCCAGCCATCTTAATCCGCTGCATCCTTTGCATGTTAAGATCGTACAGGAGGCAGCAGTTATCGGCGGTGGTGCGGCTGGTATGTCGGCAGCTTTGGAAATTGCCGAACAGGGATATAAAACGATACTTATTGAACGTACAGATAAGCTGGGCGGCAATATGATAACTAGTCGTTATTTAAATGATAAAAGCGAAGCTATTCCTAAACTTAACAATCTTATTAGTAAAGTTAAAAACCATAAAAATATTTCTTTATATATGGATACCGAACTTACCGATTTTGGCGGCAGTGCCGGTAATTTTAGTTTAAATTTACGTAACATAAAAGGAACGGAAGCTAAAATTAACACTGGCGTGGTGATAGTAGCCACCGGCGGTACTCCTTATACTCCCAAAACAGGGGAATTTCTTTATAGTCAGGACAGCCGTGTTGTTAGACAGGGCGAAGTACCGTGGCTGTTAGCAGATACCAATTGGAATATTAAACGCTTGGTTTCTATACAGTGCGTCGGCAGTCGTAATGATGAGCATAAGTATTGTTCTAGAGTATGCTGTGTCAATGCCGTACGTAATGCTGTTGTAGTAAAACAGCAACATCCCGAAACTGATGTAATCATTTTATACCGCGATATGCGTACTTACAGCTTATATGAAAAATTATATAACGAGGCTAGAGATTTGGGTGTGCGCTTTATCCGTTTTAACGATGGTGATAGTCCACAGGTAGCAGCTCAAAAAGATGCTCTTTATATAACCGTTAACGATGCTTTACTGGGTCAACCGGTCACTATAACTGCTGATAAACTGGCCCTTTCAATCGGTGTGGCGCCTTCAGATGGCACTTCGGAGCTCGGTAAGCTTCTTAAAACCACCGTTGGTGAAGACGGCTTTTTCTTAGAAGCTCACATAAAACTGCGCCCAGTAGATTTTGCTACCGACGGTATATTCTTGTGCGGTTTAGCTGCTTCTCCCAAACTTTTGGAAGAAGCTATTGCTCAGGCCCAGGCTACGGCTGCCAGAGCTGCTCTTATTATTGGTAGTCCTACCATTAAACTGGAAGCTTCGGTGGCTAATGTTATACCAGAACACTGTGACGGCTGCGGTTATTGTGTGGAAACCTGTCCTTACGGGGCTATCTCTTTAGTGGAATTAGTTGAAGCAAACGGTGTTGCCAAGAGTGCTGCTAAGACTGACCCTGTGCGCTGCCATGGTTGTGGCACTTGTGCCGGCACCTGTCCTAAACGCGGTATGCAGGTACTTAATTTTACCGGCCGTCAGATTATGGCTACAGTAGATGCCGCTTTGCAAGTAAACTCGGAGGTGGAATTATGTCGCCAGAGTTAGAATCGCTAAGTAAGTCATGCCAGCCGTTTATTCCCACCATCATCGCTTTTTGCTGTAACTGGTGCTCTTATGGTGCTGCTGATTTAGCCGGTGTTAACCGCACTAAATATCCCACCAACTTGCGCATCGTGCGCGTTATGTGTAGCGGGATGGTACATGCAGATATGGTAATTAACAGTTTACTTAAAGGCGCTGATGGGGTAATGGTATTGGGTTGTCATATGGGTGATTGCCACTATATAAACGGCAATGAAAAAGCTGCCAGACGTGCCGAAGTTATACAGGAAATGCTGCCCGATTATGGTCTAGAAGCTCAGCGTTTTCGTATAGAATGGATATCGGCTGCCGAGGGCGGTAAATTTGCTCAAACAGCTCAGGAAATGACTGATTTAATAACTAAACTAGGCCCCAATCCGTTTAAAAAGAAAGGAGAAGAGCCAGATGCCTGTTAGAGTTCTTGAAGAATGGTTTGCCGGTTGTGGTGGTTGTGAAGTGGCTATATTAGATATGGGTGAAGTGCTTTTGGATGTTTTACCGGAGTTGGAATTTGTTTATATTCCGGTTTTAGCCGACAGTAAATTTTTCGGTCAAGACGGCAACGGTAAGGAAATGGATTATCCGCATGCTGATGTAGCTCTTATTTCGGGTAGTGTGCGCACTAAAGAAAACTGGGAAGCAGCAAAACAAATTCGTGCAAGAAGCAAAGTTCTTATTGCTTTAGGTTCCTGTGCGGCTTTTGGCGGTATTTCGGCTTTAGCCAACCTTTCTACTAACAGAGAAATATATGATGCTTATTACGGTGCAAGTAATAATAACGATCAAGCAGAAATACCTGAACTGACCACTGAAGAGATGCTTAACAAAGTCTATGCCTTAAACGAGGTAGTGGAAGTAGATTTAATACTACCGGGCTGCTCTCCGACACCCGCTTCTATTGCTAAAGCCATAACCGCCCTGCTAAAGGGTGAAGAATTTAAACTTTCGGAAAAAAGCGTATGCGATACCTGTCCTTTAGAGCGCAAATCTAAATGGGGGTTGGAAACTAAGCGTCCTTTGGCCAGTGCTCAGTTTACTCCTGGAGATTATAATAAAACCCGTTGTCTAGCAGAGCAGGGTATTTTATGTCTAGGTCCTGTTACGCGTGCCGGTTGTGCCGAACGTTTAGATGGAGAGGCAGAAGTTCCCGGCTGTATACGTGCTTTTATGCCATGCCGCGGCTGTTGGGGTCCGGTACACACTTATACCACGCCCATGTCTAACATGCTGGGAGCACTGGCCTCTATCGGCGCTGACACATCTTCTATTCCTGACAAAAAAGCCCTTTTTAATCGTTACATAGGAGCTCACGGCAACTTAAATAATTGTGGGAAAGGCTAGAATAGATTATGAAAACTATTGTTGTACAGCCTGTTACTAGGGTTGAAGGGGGAGCCAGAGTACTTATCAATCTTGATGAGCAGGGTAATGTTAAAGATACTAAAATGCAGATCATGGAACTACGCGGTTTTGAGCGTTTTGCGGTGGGTCGTCCGGTGGAAGATATGGCTCGTATTACCACGCGTATCTGTGGTGTATGTCCTATTTCCCACCACTTAGCTGCCGGTAAAGCCATGGACGCTGTTTTCGGCGTGACACCGCCGCCGGCCGGTCACAGACTGCGTGAACTTTTAAACGCCGTCGCTTATTGCGAAGAACATATTTTGCATTTCTATTTTTTGGCTGGTCCTGATTTTATTATGGGTATGGACGTTGATCCTTCAGTACGCAATATTATTGGTATTATAGGCAAGGTACCTGATATTGCTAAACAGGTAGTTAAAGCTAGACAGACCTGCGGACGTATGGTGGAAATTATTGCCGGCCGCAGCATACATCCGGTTTTAAATGTGCCGGGTGGTGTTTCCAAACCTCTTACAGAAGAAGAGCGTGAGAAGATGCAGAAGATGGCTGCTGAGGTTTTGGAATTTGCCAAATTCTCTATAGCTTTTGCTAAAGAAAATATTTTTTATAAACTTAGCGAAGAGACTTTAGCTATAGGGGCTATCAAAACAGGTTTTTTGGGTACTGTTAAAAAAGATGGCGCTTTAGACCTTTATGATGGCCACCTGCGTTTAATGAAGGCTGACGGCCAAGATGCTACAGACTTTGAATATAACGACTACAAAGAGTATATTGGTGAACATATTGAACCTTGGGCTATGGTTAAATTCCCTTATGCTAAGAAATGGGGCGGTTGGAGCCTAGATAACGATAATCCGCAGGGTCAGTATCGCGTAAATACTTTGGCTCGCATGAATGTGTGCGATTATATATCTACACCGTTGGCTGATGCTGAGCTAAAAGAGTTTAGGAACAGATTCGGTCGCTATCCGCAGACTACTATACTTTATAACTGGGCACGGTTAATTGAACTTTTATATAACGCCGAATTGGTGGTGCATATACTGCAAGATCCACTGGTAACCGATATTGATACCCGTGTTCCGGTAAAATTGGTGGCTGGACATGGTATTGGCTGCGTTGAAGCTCCACGTGGCACTCTGATTCACGAATACGAATGTGATGACAAGGGTTTAGTAACTAAAGTAAATCTTGTAGTGGGCACCACTCATAACAACGGCCCTATCAATATGAGCGTTAATCAGGCCGCTACATCTCTTATTAAAAATGGCCAGTATGATCAAGCTTTATTAAATAAAGTAGAAGTAGCTATCCGTGCTTACGATCCGTGTTTTTCATGTGCTTCACATACTTTAGACGGTCGTTTGTCTTTGTCTTTAGATATTGCTGATCATAATGGGCAAATAATAGACAAAATGAGTATGTAATGGATTACGCCTCGGAGTATTACCATAAAGATATTTTGGTGCTGGGCTGCGGCAATATACTTTTTGGTGACGACGGTTTTGGCAATGCCGTATCTGTTTATCTTAACCAAAATTATAAACTCCCGGATAATATGGCGGCTATTGATGTTGGCACCAGTGTACGCGAGATTATTTTCAACTTACTACTAAGTGAAAAACGGCCCAAAACTATTATATTAGCGGATGCTTTACAAAGCGGCCGGCAGGCCGGTGAGGTTTTTATAGCTAAAGCTGACGATGTTACGGCTAATAAAATACACGATTTTTCACTGCATATGACGCCTACTATTAATATGCTTAAGGAATTTACTGAGCTTGCTGACAGTCAGGTAATAATCATCGCTGCTGAGCCGCAAAGCGCTCCTGATGAGTTTAAAGAAGGTCTGTCGGTGCCTATGCAAAGAGCTGTTAGGGAAGCTGCCGAATATATTATGCAGCATTATGTATAATGATTTTACATAAGAAGACCCGCTGGTTAGCGGGTCTTCTTATGTAGGGTAGAGTAATTTCTAAGAACGCATGAATTCTTTAATTCTGGCAGAAAGTTGCTGGTCGTTACGTAGTCTGTCTATTAAAACCGGACAGGCTTCTACTATACTGTTTTGAGCTGCTGCTGCCATAGAGGCTATCATATCGGTTTCCATGGTATTGTTGGCCATACTCATGCCCATGGCTGAGGCATCGCTCATTTGTCTTTGTATATCCTCGGTATTTATGCGTAGAGGAGTCAGACAGTTTCTATACCACTCGCATTCCTTACAGCGTAAAAAACGTTCAGCTTCATTTAAAATATCATCATTCATACATTTACTCCCTAGCGGTAATTTCGTATAACCAACTACTACTATTATACATAATAAATACTGCATTATAAAATCTATTTTTCTTTAATTATTGAACCAGTATGTAAATTTTTACTACTTTTACTTTATTTTTTATCTCATTTTATTTTCAAAGATATACAAGTTAATTTTATAAAATTTATGTTTCTTTGTTTGTAATACGTATTTTTATTGAAAAACTATGTTAAATCTTGTATTATTGAGTTATACAATTTTTCTCATTTTGTTAGTGCTTTTAACATAAAAAGAAAGGCATAATGAAAGATAAAATAAAAGCAGCTCGCTGGAGCCTTTCACTAGCGTGGCACTATAATAAATCGATGCTGATTATTTTGCCGTTGATTGTTTCTATCGTATCAATCCTTCCAGCTCTCGCTGTTCAATACAATAAAGCCATCATTACCGAATTAAATTCCTTTTTGTCAACCGATACTGGCGTATTTGATGATATATTGCCTGTCATCATAATGTTCGGCATCATTACGGCCCTTATAGGATTATCAAATCGAGTTAATAACGATCTTATATATACGATCATGTTTGATCATTACTATTTCGGTATGCAAGAAGTGCTGATGGATAGTATACAGGGCTTCAGTATGGAAGAATTGCTGAAAAAAGATGCCAAAGATGAATATTATGCTGTATTTGACCGTCCTGGTTCTCTTACCGAGTTTATCAGCGGTTTTTGTACACTGCTCGGCAAGTTTATCGGTATTGTTTCTTTGCTTATTGTGGCTTTTTCGCTTTCAACATTAGTCTTTGTCGTCTCGCTTGCTTATATAATCGGTATTACTTGGCATAACTTGAACTTTTCTAAAAAACTGCATTCCAGCTGGTACAAAATCAGGGACAAACAAAGACTGGCCGCACATTACGAAGAGATGCCTTATTCCCAAGAATACGCCAAAGAATTACGTATTTTTGAGTCTAAAAATATGCTCATCAAAAATTGGCAGGAAGCTTACACTTCTATATACAACTATCAAGTTAAAAAAGGCTTCATGACGGAGCTTCACACTTTTATCAGCAGTTTTGGCTTTTATATTTTCTTAACTGCTATCATATTTTATGCTATTTTTGCCGTGGCTGGTGGAGCTATGACAGCCGCTATTTTACTCGTTATCTTTACCCTTTGTCTAAGTATTTTTGATTATATTGCCAATATCACTCGCTCCTTGATGTTTGCCAGTGAAGGGCTCTACGCCCTAGAACGCCAGTATAAGATTTTTGGCAAACGGCCAAAACCTGCGCTTTCTTCTGCCAATGTTGAAGATAAGACAGTAAAGACTGCTGTTGTTTTTGAAGCCAGGAATCTGTCGTATGCATATAAAGAAGGTGAACTTGCTCTTAATGATGTGTCGTTCTCTATTAAGCGCGGTGAAACCATTGCCTTGGTGGGTGCAAACGGTAGCGGTAAATCAACTTTAATTAAACTGCTGCTGCAGCTATATAAACCACTGTCCGGTAATTTACTGTATTTTGGCCAAGATTACGATACTATTGAAAAAGGGTTCTTAAAAAACCAAATAGGTGCTTTCTTCCAAGATTATCATTTGTTTCATATGCCCATTGCCGAAAATATCGGCTTTGGCGATATAGGCAATGTGCATAATCAAGATAAAATAAATCTGGCTCTTGAAAAAGGCGGGGCGTCGGCATTTGTTTCAAAATTACCGAAAGGCTCTAATACATACATATATAGAACAGTTGAAGAAAGTGGCGCAGTCTTTTCCGGCGGAGAAACTCAAAAGTTAGCCGTCTCACGGGCGCATATGAGCGATAAGGATATTTTGATATTCGACGAACCGGCTTCCATGCTTGATCCTATAGCCGAGCTTGAGCAATTTATGCATATCAAAGACAAACTGGCAGGCAGAACGGCTATTCTGATAAGCCATCGTGTGGGCTTTGCGCGTCTGGCCGATAGAGTGATTCTGCTGGCCAATGGCCAGATTGCCGAAACTGGCACACATGACGAACTTATGAAAAAGAATGGATTATACGCCAACCTCTTTAATGAACAGGCCCAGTGGTATCAAAATGGCGAAGAGGCTATAAGTGAAAGGGGTTAAGTATTTTCTGCAGGCTGTGGCCTTAAGCATCAAAATTAAAAGCCCACTTTCTTTAATCATAAGCATCGCCGGTTTTGCCGCCGCCTTTTTACCCATGCTTATTTCATTGCAACTGAAAGAATTTACCAACCATGTGCAATCATTATTCAATCAGCCTGATTTACTAAGCGTAGCTATAATTTCCTTTGCATTTCTTGTGCTGTTTTATATCTTACAAACTGTTTTTACTCTGGTGGAAAAGTATATAGCGGCTCAAGACACGGCCAAAATTATACGCTATATCAAAGAGCAGATGCTGATTTTACTAGCTTCTGTTCCATACAAATATATTGAAAATCACCTTAATTTCCGAGAAAAAGTAGACTTTGTTAAAACATATGCCGGCGAAAAGACGGCCGGCAGTATTTTGCTCATCTTTAGTTGGGTTGCGGGAATTATTTCGTTTGTCAGTGTCAGCATCATTCTTTTAGACGTCAGCCCATGGATAGTGCTGGCGCTGATTGCTACCTGCGTGCCGGCAGTTATCTTATCGCATCTGCAAAAAGATGAAACATATTTTAACCGTTTCAAATGGATGAAAGAAAATAGGCTTGCATCTCAGTATTCTATAGCGTGTCGCGACAATGCCAGCATAAAAGAAATACGCTTTTTTGGCTTGTATCCTTACATGAAAGAAAAATGGCGTAACCTTTGGCAAAACTATGTTACCAAAAAAAATAAAGTAGCGCGCAAACATTTCTTATATAACGGTGCTGCCGATTTATTGCGCAATGGCGTTTGGCTGGTTATTATCATCATCACGGCACTGGCTATTTATCATAACCCAGATGTAGGCTTAGGTGTGTTCATGTTAGTATTCTCGGCGGCTAGGCAGTTGCAAACTATCACCACCAACTTACTGATCAATACTTTCAGTATTTTCTCTGATGTTAAATACATGAAAAACTTCTTTGATCTTCTTGAGACCGAAAAAGAAGAAACGTCAAAAGATTTGCCGTTTGACAATGTAGTTATGGAATTTGATAATGTTGATTTTTCTTATCCCAATACTAATTTTTTAGCTTTAGATAAATTAAGCGTCAAAATAAAGCAGGGAGAAAAGATTGCCATTGTAGGAGCTAACGGTAGCGGAAAATCAACCTTTGTCAGTCTGCTCTGCGGCTTGTACGTTCCTCAAAATGGTAATGCCAAAATAAACGATGAAATTATTAGTGATAACTTATGGAAAACACGGCGTTCACTGTCTGTAATTTTTCAGTCTTTCTGCCAATATCAAGATACGTTAAGAAATAACATTACTATTTCAAATCCGATACGTTCTAGAGAAGATGGCGATATTTTATCTTTGGCCAGACAAACAGGCGCAGATGAAGTTATAAAACAACAAAATGATTCTCTTGACGAGATTATAGGATTATTTTCTGAGAGTGGCAACAATCTGTCAGGCGGACAATGGCAAAAAGTAGCTATAACCCGTGCTTTATTCCGTAAAAATGCCAGAGTATACATATTAGATGAGCCGACTGCCGCCCTTGATCCTATTGCAGAGGCTAATATTTACCGTAACTTTACCTCACTTACGGGAGATAAGACTACAATATTAATATCTCATCGGCTAGGGATTACCAGCATTGTTGATCGGATTTTAGTTTTTGACCAAGGCAGAATTGTTGAAGACGGAAATCATAACGAACTGATGAAAAAGAACGGCATATACGCACAGATGTATCAAGCGCAGGCAAGATGGTATAAATGATTATAGTAAATTTGCGTTGGAATGGTTTGCTAATCTTTATAGTAGATTTTAGATTTATCGCAGTAAAAAATGAATATTGAAATGCTGAGGCTGGTGTTTTTGCAGGTATGGTAAGATAAAAAATTGAAGGATAAAAAACTATACTAATGAAAAGAAATCATAACATCGTCGGTATTCTCCTGTCAGGTATTATTATGGCTTGTTCTTTGACAGCCTGCACTTTTAATACTTTTAATCCAGACGAAATTGATTGGACTGTTAATTACAATAATATTCCCATTAGCGTTAATAATTCTTGGCATGTTGGTGAAGATTCAAAGATATATCTGGACCTTGAAATAACTAATAACTCAAACAAAACCATTAAGTGTTGCAAAGTAGCGTATTTTACTTACGCATACAATAGTGAGGGGAGGGTAATAGGAGAATCTGATGCCAAAATAGGTAATTTCTTGGTATTCAATAAAAACAAATTGCTTCATGGCAATTCAACAATAACTATTAGTCTGCCAATAACAGAATACAACGTTACTATACATAACATAGAAGTTAATTTTTACGTGCAATGGATTGATTTTACTTGGTTTGGTGGCGAATGGGGAAGTAAATCACGTGATAGTAACACTGATTACGGAATATCAAAAATTTCCGCAAAGTTGGACATTAAACTTTATACGAGGAGTTAGTAAGATGAAAATCCTACCAATTATTAAATATGTTGCCGTTTTACCAGTTATATTGCTTTTAGCATTTAGTTTAAGCGCATGCTATATTTCGGAACAAGAGGAAGTTACTCTGTCCGAACGTTTTTCGCTTTCAATTGATTTAGACAGAACAGACTTCTTTGTTGGAGAAACAATTTCCTTCACTGTAGCAGTTACCTATAACGGCGAACAAGATATCAGTATTCAAACACTTTGGCACCAGCCATCAGTACATTTCCGCCCAGTCGGCAGTTCAATGCCTTTTGTTTTGCCCTCGACGAGTGTCTCCGTATTTTTTAAAGCAAATGAAACAAAAACCATAACTTTTGAGCTCAACCCCGATGAAGCAGGGCAGTATATTTTAGGAGTTTATTACATCTTTGGTCTACCTGAAGATTATTATGATAATATTACGATAAAATTGGATGATATCATTATCACTGTTACGTAAGCTAACGCAAATTCAGCGTATTTTGCTGTTATATTAATTTTGAGATTCAAAAGGATGTAAAAAAGTTATGCGAATTATAATAAGAATAGTCGGTTTGATTTTGATATCTATGTTGATAACGGCATCTGTGCTTGGATGTGTGGCTACTATAAATAACAATGAATTTAAAGCAAGCGATACGCAGGAAGCAAAACTTTTACTAAACAATGCCGCACGGCAACCTTATTTAGGGGCCTATGACGATGGTTCTTTTGTATACTTAATTAAAGATTATATAGGTGATGAAGCCTACAAGGTGTTAGGGTATTTTTTGGTAAATGAACTGCACGGATACAATAATTGGCCAGTTGGCCCAGTGATCTTAGAATATAGAGGGTGCAATAATACTATATTTGCACAATTTTCCAAAATTACAGTTGTATCGGATGAAATGAAAGCTAAAGTATTAAACTTTGCTGAGACTTCATTAAACATGTCGTTAATGGAATCAGCGACTATTCAATTTAGCATACCCCCAGACCAGCCTGCTGCAGTCAGCGTACAGATTTCACCTGAGCAAGCAATATCTATAACACACTATGTAAACGGAGTATATGTATTCGGATATGTCGTAGTAGATATATTCTATAAAGCATCAGGTACGGTTATTGCTTATAATTACTTAATAGCGGTAGAAGACGTGGTAATAAATCCGTATAGTTCATTATTTGTCGTGTCATCAGTATTTTGACCATTCTATATTTTCGTAAGTGAATTTATTTAGCAATGTCAGTCAGATATTGCTAAATAGCTTGACGTAGAGTATACTAATTTAGTAATTTTCCACTTACTCTAAAGGAAATGCATTTATGAAAATATATCATATTGCTTATGAACCTACATATAAATCCATAGATTTTCATGTTTATGAGCCCTGCAATCTAGCCTGCAGAGGCTGTTATGTAAATTTTGAGACCCATGATTTTGGCTTGATGGATGATCCGGTAGAGGAAATGAAAAGCAAAGAAAGAGCCAAAGCTCCTTCTGAGTTTTTGACTTACGACCAAGTTATCGAAAAAATCAAGGATTTGGATATCAAATACGCCGTTTTTATGGGTACTGAAGCAGTGCTTGATCCGGAATTACCGCGTCTTTGTCAGTATTTAAAAGAAGAAAAAGGTGCTTATAATCTTATTCTTACCAACGCTTTTGCTTTGGCCTCTGATATAACTCATATGGATGAATTTATCGTAAGTCTTAAGGCTATGGACCCCCAAACACATAAGTTTTATACCGGCCGTGATAATGAAAGTATTAAAGATAACTTTAGGAAGCTCCACGCTTTGGGTAAAAAAATACAGGCCGAGTGCGTGCTTATACCGGGACTAATAGGGAAAGAGGAAGTGGCTAAAATAGCCCAGTTTGTGGGCAGCGTTGATCCCAATATTATGCTGCGTATAGACGCCTATTTTCCAGTGCCGGGCTGCCCTTGGGAGCCGGCTTCCAATGAAGAGGTTGAAGAAGCAGCTGCCATGGCTAAACAGTATGTTAAAAATGTCAATTGTCTGATGCTGGATATGAAACGTATAGGCGAGAAGGCTGTAAATATTTTTTAGATTATGATGTATTTTAACCGTTCGCATAAAGCGGCCAACGCTGCCGTTTTTCATAGACATAAAACTACCATTTCTACTGCTAAGTCTTGTGCACAAACTTGGATGTTAGCTCCCGAGTTTACCGCCCACTACAACTTTTACCGTGTAGAAAACGGCCAACTTTTGCCGACTGCTTCTAGAGCGCGCCGACGTAGCGGTCTGGAGCTCAATGAAAACGCCATTCATATATTAGAACAACGCTATTTGCGCAAAGACGAAGCTGGCAATGTCATAGAGACTCCCGAAGATATGTTTATGCGCGTAGCTGACAAAGTAGCTTCAGCTGAGCAAATATATGGCAAAGAAGATCCCGAGAAAATGGCGCAGGCTTTCTACCGTATGATGACACGTTTGGAGTTTTTGCCTAATTCGCCTACTCTTTTAAATTCTAATCGTAACAGCGGTATGCTGTCGGCAGTGTATTATGTGCCGGTAGAAGATAATATTGAGAGTATATATGAAGCTGTGCGTAATGCTGCCATTATTCATAAGGCAGGCGGCGGCACCAGTTTTTCTTTTAGTAACATACGCCCCAAAGGCGATAAAATGGGAGAAATCCACGGCGCTTCTCAAGGGCCGGTAGAGCTTATAGATGTCTTTTCTAAGGCTACCCACTATGTAAAGCAGGGCGGCATACGTAGTGGCTGTAATACTGTGGCTTTAGATGTTACCCACCCTGATATTTTAGACTTTATTAAAGCTAAGCTTAATCCAGAAGCTTTACCTAACTTTTATATTTCAGTAGCTATGCCTGATGACTTTATGGAAAAGATAAAGCGTCGTGAAGATTATGATCTTATTAATCCGCGCACTAAAGAAATAGTTGGCCGCTTAAATGCCGGAACAGTCTTTGATTTGATTGTAGACTGCGTATGGCACACTGGAGATCCCGGCGTAATATTTATGGACCGTATTAATAAAGCCAGTGCTATTCCTAATATGGAGGGTGTACAAAGTATATCCGGCTGCGGCGAGCAGACTCTCATGCCTTACGAATGTTCTAATTTAGGCTCAATAAACCTTACGCAAATGGTTAAAACCACCGCAGGTGGGGCTATTGAAATAGACTATGATAAACTGGATAAAATTATTAAATTGGCCATGCGCTTTTTGGATAATGTTATTGATGTCAATCGCTACCCACTCAAAGAAACAGTCGAGGTGACTCTTAAATATCGCAAAGTGGGTTTGGGTGTTATGGGTTTTGCCGATATGCTTTTACTGCAGGGTATTCCGTATAATTCCGATGAAGCTGTAGCCACAGCAGAAGCGGTAATGAGTTTTGTACAGCAAAAGGCCCATGCTTATTCTTCGGCTTTAGCCGAAGAAAGAGGTGCTTTTCCGGAGTGGAGCAATTCCAAGTTTGCTGAAAATGGCATTAAGATGCGCAATGCTTCCTGTACTACCATTTCACCTACTGGTACACTCTCCATTATAGCTGGCTGTTCTTCTTCGGTGGAGCCTTCATACGCCATGGTTTTTGTGCGCAATATGCAAGACGGGGAGATGCTTCTAGAAATCAACCCATATTTTGAAGCTACCGCCAAACGTTTAGGCTTTCATTCAGCCGAACTTTATACATCTTTAGTGCAAAGCAATGATATAGATAATTTACCCAACGTACCAGATGAAATAAAGAAAATTTTTGTAACTTCACACTGTATTACGCCGCAGTGGCACGTTAAGATCCAAACAGCTTTTCAGCGTCATCTAGACAATGCCGTATCAAAGACAGTTAACTTCTCCCATAGTGCTACTAAAGAAGATATAGCTCGTGTTTTCATAGAGGCCTATGATCAAGGTTCTAAAGGCATTACTGTTTACCGTGATGGTAGCAGACAGCGTCAGCCTCTAGCCAATGATGAAAAAGGTGTGGACCTTTTGCAAGAACGTCAAACAGAAGATTATGACTATAGACGTATAATTGTCATATAAATCAGATTGTAGATTTAACTTAATACTAATTTTTAAACCATAATGGTGCCAATAATGCTGGCACCATTATGGTTTAAAAATTTCGTATCTGTTCTGTTTAGTTAGAAGTATTCTCTTCTTCTTTATCGTCTTTTTTTCATGCATCTTAAGAGGATGATAAAGAAAGACAGAAGAGCTATATCGTCCAATCCCATAAGTGCAAATTTTCACCAGATTGAGTTGTCGTCATGAGCAGAAAGAGAGGAAACACTGTTTAACTGATGCAAAACAGTAGCAGTAGTATCAGTTGCGAGGAGTGCTTCATTAAACAAGGTATATATTGACAAGCATTACTTTACAAGCAGTAATATAGCAAATTTAATAATATTTATAATTTATAAAACAATTTATATTGACAAATAACAAATCATATGGTTATAATTCTATTAATAATAAACATCAAAGGAGTATTACAAACTTAATGAAAAAGTTTTTCACTATTTTCATGGCATGTTTGCTTATTGGCTCGCTGCTGTTTGGTCTAGTGGCTTGCAGTGATAAAGATAAAGATAAGCAGCCGACTGACGAGGCTTATACTGTTACTGACTCATATAAACGCATAGTTACTTTCAACAAAGTGCCAGATCGCATTATTTCTTGGGCTCCTTCTAATACCGAAATAGTTTTTGCCTTGGGGCAGAGTAGTAAACTTATAGGTCGTACTAATTGGTGTGACTATCCGGCTGCTGCCGCCAATGTAGGGGTCGTATTTGATTATAGTAGTATAAATCATGAATTGGTTATGGCCACAGTAGGTAATAATAAAGATAGCACAGTTATTTTGGCTACCGTTTACCATCTTAGCGATGTTGTTACTTTAGCTGACATGGGTTACAAGATTTTAATTTTGGATGCTCAGAATTTAGAAGATGTATTTAATAGTATGTCCATCTTAAATCAAGCTATGGGCGGTAACATAGACGGCTATGATGCTTATATTAAAAGTTTAAGGGACCGTGTGGATGCTGTTACATCCAAGATTACGGCCTCTACCTCTAGAGTAAGTGTAGTGCATATTGTTTCTACCGGTTTTTGGGTGTCCGGCAATAAGACTTTGGAAAATGACATTATTAATATAGCGGGGGGCATTAATGTGGCAGTAGCCGGTGATGAAGGTTATTATGAGGCTAATAATGAGGCTTTCATAGCCTTTAACCCTACAGTTATTGTTTATACTACCAATATGGGTAGTGATTGGGGTGTCTACGATGCCTTAACTTCTACCCCTTATAATAATATGGCCGCAGTTAAAGATAGCCAAACTTATTCTATTGATGGCAACCTCTCTTCTCGTTCCGGCCCACGCGCTGTTGATGCCTTGGAAGCTTATGCCAAAATCTTACATCCTGAGATTTTTGGTCCTTACACTGTTTAATATGTAAGTCATATATATATCGTTAAAACGAGCTCGCGTATATGCGAGCTCGTTTTAACGATATGATTATTTATGTTTTTAACTGTTGTCATGATTATTTATATAGTGCATATTGAAAAAGTTTTACTTAAAGATTGAAAAATATCAAGAATTACAGCTAATATCAGCTATTTTATTAAGAAGCTCGAATTTTATAATAGCTGTTTTAACAGAGCCAGCGTGCTTTTTAATCTCTACAGGATATCGTATGCTGTTATCTTCAATTAACAGATCAATCTCGTTTCCGTCACGGTCACGATAAAAATAAAATTGTAAATCCATTATTTCTCTATTACTATAGCTCTTGATAATTTTACCGATAACAAACCCTTCCCCGCAGCAAGTTGCGAGGTATCTGTTACTCTAACCAACTGAGTTGCTGAGTATATATTGTCTTATACTCTTTCTCTCGGCCTTGTTCGTGCACATACTTGGCTATTACCGCTTCGTTAGCGTTTTTACCAACTG
>Ga0123353_10000973_pt1 | contig 35065 bp, 27 predicted proteins | sample TergutLab28metaG_3_FD_92763 | JGI IMG/M metagenome (GOLD analysis project Ga0123353, IMG submission 92763) | Labiotermes labralis P3 segment gut microbial communities from Petit-Saut dam, French Guiana - Lab288 P3 | ecosystem: Host-associated > Arthropoda: Insects > Digestive system > Gut ... | reverse complement strand
GCCAGTGCAGAAGCGGGTGAGCGGTATCTCCGCATTTTTTGCACATACCGCCAAATCGGAGGTTAAGATAGATTTTATGAAAAAAACAAAAGCAGTTACTTCGATTATTATTATCTTTATGGTGCTTACCTTGGTCTCGTGTAACACCAAGTCTCAAAACACAGACAGCTCTCCTGACGCCCCTGAAAACACTTCTGATGTTTCCAGTCCGCCATTAAGCCCTGTCCCTACCAACAACCCTGAAGATATAGGCGAGCCTGACAAACCGGACATTTCTCCTGCTCCGGATGGTCCGACAGATGGGTCAACGGATGGTCCGACAGATGGTCCGACAGATGGGTCAACAGACGGGCCAACAGATGGGTCAACAGATGGGTCAACAGATGGCCCGACAGAAAACACTCCCGATGAAAACACTAACAGTATTGCAAAACTTGCACAGGAGCTTATTGGTATCCCGTTTTCGATGGGAGGAGATACACCAGGAGAAGGTTTTGACAACTCAGGGTTTATATTTTATGTTCTCAACCAAAATGGCATTAACTGCCCAAGAAGGACGCGCGACCAGGTTTTGATCGGAGAACAAATAACAGATTATGCTGATTTAAAGCCGGGCGATTTAGTGTTTTTTAGTACTGATCCTGAAAGTGATGTGGCGCAATATGGCGGTATCTATATCGGTGGCGGGAAGATGATTTATAGTTCTTCCGGAGCCGCGAGCGTGCAGGAGAGCAGCATAACGCAAGGCTGGTATAAAGAAACATTTGTTTTCGGTGTGAGTATTGGATAAAAAGCATTTCTGCTTGAGATATCAAGCGTTATATGCCTAAATTTGGGTTGCATTTTACCGGGCGGTTATGTAGAATCATATGGTCAGTACCGAACAATTGAAAGAGAGGGTTTAACCATGCTAAAAGTAGTCGCTGAACACTATGTCAAGGAAGAATGCCTGGAAAAGTTTAAAGAGCTTTCAAAAATCATCGTAGAGAAAACAGTCGCGCTGGATGAAGGTTGCATAAGTTATGCCGTATATCAGGATACTAATAATCCGCTTCACTGCTCAATGATAGAAGAGTGGGAGAGCCAGCAGATGTTGGACAAGCATATGAAAGCAGCGCATTTCATTGAAACCGTACCGAAAATTGGAGAGTGCTGTGAAGGAAAGATGGTCATAACTCTGTATAAAAATTTACATTAAGGGTCAGTAACGATAGCGCTTCAGGGACAGGCAGGTCAAAAAGCGATCTCCTGTCCTTATTCTGATTATAAGCGCATACCAACTATATCAATGAAAACACCTTATTCGTCTTGCAATTTTATCTAGCTTATGTATAATAAAAGTGTGAAAATAGCGCTATTTTCTACATAAAATGTTGAATATCAGGATAATCAGAGAGATTTCGCTTATCAGGAGCAGCACTGAGCCTGAATATCACTGAGACAGACCACTAGTACCGGCAGAGTAAAAAAGAGAGGTCGTTTATATATGGATCGAAAAACTGTTTTTATCGTCGATGATAATATAACTAACCTGACAGTCGGCGCCGACACGCTTTCAGATGCATATAATGTATTTACCTTCAACTCCGGCGCGCTTTTATTAAAACGGCTGGAAAAACATATTCCGGATATGATTTTACTGGATGTAGAAATGCCGGAAATGAACGGATATGATGTCATAAAAATTATCAAAGGTAAAAAAGAAACTGAAAGTATACCCGTCATTTTTTTAACAGCGAAAAATGACTTTGAAAGCGAGCTTAAAGGTTTATCATTGGGAGCGATCGATTATATTATCAAGCCGTTTTCGCCGCCCCTTTTATTGAAACGGATCGAGGTCCATCTGCTTGTCGAATCCCAGAAAGCGGAGTTGCAGGATTTTAACAATAACCTGCTGGATATGGTAGACGCCAAGACCAAAACGGTCGTCGAGCTTCAGAACACCATACTTAATACATTAACCAGGCTCGTGGACAGGCGTGACGATATTACCGGAGGCCATATAGAAAGGACTCAGCGTTATATGGTCGTGTTGCTTAATATAATGATGGAAAGCGACTATTACAGAACCGAAGCATCGTTATGGGATCTGGATTTGATCATACAGTCGACACAACTTCATGACGTCGGAAAAATCGCTATTAGAGACCACATTCTTCTGAAGCCCGGAAAACTTACAGAAGAAGAGTTTGAGATCATAAAGACACATGCGACCGTCGGAGAGGATTTTATACTGGAGATAGAAAAAAACACATCCGAACATGAGTTTCTGGAATATGCGAAAGTATTTACCGCCACCCATCATGAGAAGTGGGACGGTTCAGGTTACCCGAGAGGGCTGAAGGGCGAGGAAATTCCGTTACTTGGCAGGGCTATGGCATTAGTGGACGTCTATGATGCTCTCGTTTCAGAAAGGCCATATAAAAGAGGGTTTTCGCATAGTGAAGCGGTCGCCATTATTAAAGCGGGGAAAGGCAAGCATTTTGATCCTTCGATCGTCGACCTGTTCCTGAGTATTTCCGATAAGTTCAGTCATATTGCCGCGAGCTGAGGGGTGAATGTTTATGGAAGAACCTGTCCGGCATCAAGATGAGATGAAACGGGTTGCGGATTTGATATTTGAGTATCTTCGCGATGTCATCTACGATCAGCCGAACGCTGCTCTGGATATTGAAAAACTGCCTGTGTCATTCACCGAAGTTGGCAAAGGATTGTTGTTTCTGGGTAATATGATCAAGGAAACGAGCGAGTTTGCTATGGAGCTTTCAGCAGGCAACCTGAACACTGTTGTTCCGCGGCCGAGTAACGAACTTGCTTCCCCGTTAAAAACACTGCATGCCGTACTTTCGCATCTTACCTGGCAAGCCAAGCAAGTCGCAAACGGCGACTACGGGCAGCGCGTTGATTTTATGGGTGAGTTCGCAGTTGCGTTTAATAACATGACTGAGCAACTGGCACAGCAAAGGGAAACCAACGCAAAGGAAAGAGAGAACCTGATAAAAGCTGTTAAAGAAAGCAATCGCGCGTTCCGCGAAGCGGAGTATAACCATGAACTGATGCGCATGGTCAACGAGGCTGCGAAGTTGTTGCTCGAAGCGGACGCCAGGGAGTATATCAGCGCGCTGAGCGGCGGAATGAAGTTGATTGGTCAATATATGGGCCTTGACCGCGTACATATGTGGCAAAACCAAAGAAAAGACGATGGAAAGCTGTATTTCAGGCGGGTGTGTTACTGGCTGAGCGAAAAAAACTTATATGGAGTGAGCACGGCTGAGTTTTCGTATCAGGATAATTTACCTTCATGGGAACCGATCCTCTCAAGCGAGGAGATAATCAACTGCACAGTCGATGATTTCTCTGAATCTGAGAGAGCTTTTTTAGCTTCTTACCAGATAAAGTCTGTTTTAGTTATCCCGATATTTGAAAATAACAGCTTCTGGGGCCTCGTCAGTTTTGACGACTGTCACCAGCGGCGCAGTTTTTCTGATACTGAAGTGAGCATCCTTCGCTCATGGGGGCTTCTTATAGTCGGCGCTATGCTGCGCAGCAGGATCGCCCAAAATTTGCAAGCTGTCTCCAATAACTACAAGGGAGTGATCTGGAGCGTTGATATAAACGGAACCATTACAACGCTTAAGGGGCAATATGCAGACAAGCTGTGGCAGAACCCGGATGATATAGAAGGTAAGAACATTTATCGGGATCAAATAAGGGATGATTTTATCAGCGCAATCGCGAATGTTGATAAAACCTTTAAAGAAGGTCCGCAAAATTGGATAAATGAAATACAAGGCAGAGTGTTCCACTCATACACCACTCAGATGTTCGACAGCAACGGCGAGCTGTCCGGCGTGGTGGGAAGTTCCGACGATGTCAGCGAAACAATAAGGTTGCAGCAAGCGCTGGAAGCCGCAAACCGGGCGCAATCCGACTTTTTGGCCAATATGAGCCATGAAATACGTACGCCTATGAATGCGATAATCGGCATGTCGGAGCTAACTTTACGTGAAGATATCCCCTATACCGTCAGGGAGTACGCAAATACCATTAAGCAAGCCGGCATCAACTTACTGGATATGATCAACGATATACTGGACTTTTCCAAGATAGAGAGCGGGCTTATAGAGATAGTTCATTCAGACTATCTGGTATCATCTTTAATAAACGATGTAGTGCATATCATTAAGTCGAAAGCTCACGAAGCGCGGCTCAGGTTTGTTGTAAATATTGACAATCATATCCCCAATGCTCTTTCCGGTGATGTTAAGAGAGTGCGCCAAGTAATGCTTAATCTGCTAAGTAACGCGGTTAAGTACACTGATAAAGGGTTTATTTCGTTATCTGTAACCGGAAATATCAGCGACGATGAAACAGTGGAGCTGAAAATAGAAGTTTCTGACAGCGGCAGGGGCATAGATCAGAAGGATATAAAAAAGCTGTTTGATAAGTTTACAAGGTTTGACGAGACCAGAAACAGAAATGTGGAGGGGACCGGTCTCGGGCTTGCCATTACAAAGAGCGTGATCGTTGCCATGGACGGAGATATTAAAGTGCGTTCGGTGCGTGACGAGGGCAGTACGTTTACTGTCAGATTACCGCAAACGGTAAGAAATAATAAAAAGCTGGCGGAACTGGATGATCCGGATCAAAAGAATGTATTGATATTTGAGCGGCGTGAGATATGCAAAGAGTCTATCACCCAAACAATGGACGATCTCGGAGTGCGCTACAAGCTTGTCTCCAGTTCTTCAGAGTTTTATAAAGAGCTTATCAATGGCAAATACTCGCATATTTTAGTTGCGGCGATTTTGTACGGACGCACGAAACAGGAGTACGGAGAGCTGAAGACTAACGCAAAAGTCATGCTGATCGCAGAGTTTGGCGAAACCGTCAAAGAGCGGAATATAAGCGTTCTTACCACGCCGATTTTTACGATCCCGGTTGCAGATTTCCTGAACGGGGTATCAGAATTTAAATCAGACAGCGTTATAAAAAAGGAGTCTGCGAACTTTATTGCTCCCGGAGTAAAAATCCTGAGCGTTGACGACGTTAAAACAAACTTAACGGTACTGGAAGGATTGCTGCGGCCGTACAGAATGCAGGTTTTCTCCTGTTTGAGCGGTAAAGAGGCTCTCGATATGATGAAGGTAACAGAGTATGATCTGGTTTTTATGGATCATATGATGGCTAATATGGACGGAATAGAGACGCTCAGGAATATCAGGGCTCTGAGCGGAGACCATCAATATGCTGAGGCTGTCCCTGTGATAGCGTTGTCTGCAAACGCTGAACAGAGCGTAATGGCGATGTTTTTGCAAAATGGTTTTAATGATTTTCTGTCAAAACCGATAGACGACGTCAAACTGCACATTATCCTGACAAAATGGATATCCGGAGAAAAATGGATAAAAGCAGAGGAGAGCAGCATAGTAACGCAGACAGAGCCGGCAATAAACCTGGAAATCAAGGGCGTAGATGTAAAAAAAGGTATTGCCATGACCGGCGGTACATACGATAACTACCTGAGGACGCTTGCTGTTTTCTGTAGAGACAGTTTGGAGAAGCGCAAAGAGATCAAGGTTAGTCTTGATGCAATGGATCTGCCTCTGTATACGATTCATGTACATGCACTAAAAAGCGCAGCCGCCAATATCGGCGCTGAAAACCTGTCTGCAGCCGCAAGGTCGCTTGAGGAAGCCGGCAGAAAGGAGAATGTTCAGTTCATAAAAAAAGAGACGGGAAATTTTCTTGCAGAGCTGGAAGAACTTCACGACAGTATAAAATATGTGATCACAGGGGCGGAAAATGAAAAGAACATTTCTTTTGACCTGGAATCCGTAACGGGTGAGTTGGTCATGCTCAAAGACGCAATAGGCTCATACGACTCGGCGTCGATCAAGAAAAACACTGACAGTTTGCAAAAACTCATTCATGCAGACGGGATCGGCTCTAGTATAGAAGAAATACTGCAATTCGTCCTGATTGGCGACGATGATAATGCCATTTCATCGATCGAAACATTCATAAATAAAGAGAAAGGATAGTTATTTTTAAGCGTCAAAAAAATTGCTGCGGGAGCCGCAGAAATTTGTTCTGGAAAAATGTTGAAAAGTATGATAATATTGTAGAGTAGTAGGATTATATTGCTTGAAAGGTGATTATAATCGATGGCGGTCAAGTTGTTCGTATATGCTTTGTCGCTGCTATTATTCTGCGTGTTTGTCTACATCATCGGCAGCTTATGGTTCCGCGGAAAACGTAACCGGATGCTTATCTCTTTTTCCGCGTTGGGTTTGCTGTACTCATTTTGGGTGCTCTCAAACGGAATAAATGTACTATTGAGCCACGAGTTGTTTACCACAGTCAATCCATACCTGCCGCAAACCCTGGTTTGTGTAGTTCCGGCAGTCTTGTTGATATATGTCCTGCAGTTCACTGAGTCCGGTTTTGCCAGAAAAAGATGGGTCTTGCGACTATTGTTCGCATTGATCCTTTTTGATTTATTGCTCCTGTGGACAAACCCGCTTCATAATGAGTTCATTTCCGGTTATGACGAAATGACTCCGCTTACAGGGAAGTTATTCCCGATCCACGCGCTGATCTCATACTCGCCGGTGATTCTGGCTGTAATTATTTTATATATTTATATTGCCAGGAACATAAGGAAAAAGCCCTTTCTTGGCCTTGTCGGGATCGGAACGGTTATTCCTTTAATGTTGAATATCTTGTATACTTTTCATCTTTTTGATATAGGGTTTGACCTGACTCCTTTTGCTTTTATTTTAATGTACGGTACGTTTACGGCATACTCTATCCGTATGAGGTTATTCGACATAAAGGAAACAACGGCCTCGGAGCTCTTTGACTCCTTATCCGACGCTTTGATAGTAGTTGACCGCATGGGATTCATCTCAAGCGTCAATCCCGCGTTTAAAAAGGAGTTTCCGGATATCGAAATCCTCAGGGACAAAACGCCTGTCGCTAAAGTAGCGGAGTATATGAAATCGATAGCAACGGAGTTCAGCCCGCCGGATATGCTGGCTAAAATGTTTTCAAATGGTCCCGATAAGGTTGACGGCGCGGAGATCACAGTGTCAAAAGGAGCGTTACACAACTATTCGCTTTCAAAAGATATTATTTCCGATAACGGATACTATACGGGATATATCATTGCCATGACTGATATCAGCAACTATCGCCAGATGATCGACATGATCACGGAGCTAAAAATACAAGCAGATTCAGCTTCAAGCGCAAAGGGCCTGTTCCTTTCCAATATGAGCCATGAAATACGTACGCCACTAAACGCGATCATCGGTATGATAAACATAGGCATGAGCGCGACGGATGCTGAAAGAAAAGAGTATTGCCTGGAGAGGGCGGACAGCGCGTCCAAGCAGCTGCTCGGTATAATCAACGACGTCCTGGATATATCAAAGATCGAAGCCGGTAAGTTTGAACTGTCATACAGCGAACTGGACTTTGAGAAGCTGCTGGTCAATGTAGTGAATGTAGCTAATATCAGAGCCGAAGAGAAGCAGCAAAACCTGGTTATTAATCTCAACGAGAGCGTGCCGGTATGTATTGAAGGCGACGAACTCCGCCTGGCGCAAGTGATAACCAACTTGCTGACAAATGCGATAAAGTTCACGCCGGATAAAGGCAAGATCGTCCTGAGCGCCGAAGCGATCGAAGAAACCGACACGAGCGTCGTTTTAAGGATCGAAGTCGCCGATAATGGTATCGGTATATCTGAAGAGCAGCAGAAACGGCTGTTTACATCATATAATCAGGCAAACGCCGGAATCACCAAGAAGTTCGGCGGTACAGGTTTGGGACTTGCCATTTCCAAGCGGATCGTCGAGTTGATGGGCGGAGAGATATGGATCGAGTCAGAGCTTGGCAAAGGCGCTAAGTTCATATTTACGATCAAAGCGACGAAGCTTGTGTGCGGGAAGGATTATAAAATCCAGGATAATATACACAATGAGACATCCGGAGACAGTTATGACTTCCATTCGTATACTATACTTATTGCGGAAGATGTTGATATAAACAGGGAGATATTAAGCGCGGTCCTGGAGGAAACAGGTATATCCATCGATTTTGCCGAAGATGGAAAAATCGCGGTCAATATGTTCCGCGATCAGCCAGAGAAATACAATTTGATATTGATGGATGTGAATATGCCCGAGATGGATGGTTATGAGGCGACGCGGGAGATTCGTGCGCTCGATAAAAAATACGCGAAGGATATTCCCATTATCGCCATGACAGCCAACGTCTTTAAGGAAGATATCGACAGGTGCCTGGAGTCAGGAATGAACGCCCATATCGGTAAGCCGGTCGACATGAACGCCTTGTTCGGATTGCTCCGCAGTCACCTGACAAATGCCGTTTAGGATATTGGTGTTCATGCGTTTCCGATTTTTTCAAACTCTTTTTCGTTTTCAAGGAACACATCGACCAGGCTGGGATCAAAATGCGTTTCACTGCCGTTGAGTATGATCTCGACGGCTTCTTTGTGCGTCCTTCTTACCCTGTGAGGGCGGTCGCTTGTCAACGCGTCATAAACGTCGACGATCGCCATGATCCTGCCTTGAAGCGGGATATCGTCCCCTTTGAGACCAAGCGGATAACCGGTTCCGTCCCATTTCTCATGATGGCTGCCGGTAAGCGCTTCGGCGTGTAGAAGTATACTGCCGTCGTCGATTTTGCTCCTTACCTGATCAATGATTTTGACTCCGAAATCAGCGTGGCTCTTGACACACTCAAACTCATCTTCAGTCAGTTCATAGGATTTATTCAGGATGTGGTCCGCAACAGCGATCTTGCCGACGTCATGCAGTTGAGCCGACATGAGGAAAAGGTCGATATCCCATGAAGATACTTCCTTGACATACTTTTTATGCCTTAATAAAGCGCAGATAAAAGTATCCAGGAAACGCCTTATCCGGTCGGTGTGATCCTGATTCAACCCACCGCGGGTACCAACGGCGTTTGATACTATCCTTATTGCGGGCGATAACTTGTCATTGGCGCTCCTGGTTTTATTGTACTTGATCTCGCTGTTTTTAAAGTCTTGTTCAGTCGCCAGAAAAACCTCTGTTATTTGCGGGTCAAAGTGGCCCCCTTTTTCTTCGCTGATGATTTTGATCGAGCTTTCATGAGAATAGGCCTTTTTATATGGGCGCTCGTCAGTCAACGCGTCGTAAACATCCACTATTGCCATGAGTCTTCCCTGAAGTGGTATATCAAAACCTGCCAGCCCATACGGATATCCCTCTCCGTTCCACTTCTCGTGATGGCTGCCCGCCATTATTTCGGCAAACTTCAGAAAATCGTTTTCAGTTGTGTTCTCTTCTATCCTTCTTATGATCTCCACGCCATATATGGCATGTTTTTTCATTTCTTCAAATTCTTCATCTGTCAGCCTGCCGGGCTTCATGAGTATCTCATCCTTGATGGAGATTTTTCCCACATCATGAAGCTGCGAAGACATGATAAACAAATCGATATCCCATAATGATAACTCCTCGGTGTATATGTTGCGCGCAATGAGCGAATCCACAAGCAGCCTTAAATAATGCTGAGTTCTTTCAATGTGTCCACCGGTGATGTTGTCGCGACTTTCAACGAGTTCCGCTACAGTCTTTAATATTGCGTTTTGCAGCTCCAGCACTGTCCTTGATTTTTTATCGACTTCACTCTCCAATGAGAGGTTATACCTTTGCAGCTCTTTTTTCTGTTTCTCGAAGATGATATGCAAATCTATCCGCTTGATAAGCAGTTCCCGCGAAAAAGGTTTAGTTATATAATCGACCGCTCCAAGGTTCAGGCCCTTTACTTCACTCTCCGGGTCGATTTTTGCTGTCAGGAATATAACCGGGATATGTGCGGTTTTTTCCCTGCTTTTTAGTTTTTCCATGACTGCGTAACCGTCCATATCCGGCATCTCGATATCGAGCAGTATCAGCGCGGGAGTTACTCTTTCCAGTAACAGGAACAGTTTTTCACCGGACGGTACCGTAGCGACGTCATACTCGCCGGCAAGGCTGTTTCTCGCTGCTGTCAAATTGGTTATGTCGTCGTCTACCATTACAACGATATCACGAGTGTCGCCCATGTTGATGACCATTCCCTTCCTGATTTATAAGCACAAACAACCATGTCAAAGATGTTTTGAGTGCGTCAACCTGCGGTTCCGGTTATAGCTCGGGGGCTTTTTGGGTTATTACTAAGTATTTACTAATAACGCAGCAAATATTATAGCATAAACAATTTCAAATAGCCACATAAAATTACACACCTATTTACACAAAATATACACCTTTTACACAGTTACACGTCTGGTTACACATTATTTTACCTTTTTCGTCTTTCCTGGTCACTTGTTCACAGTTTCCGGTAGGGCATGAACGCTAACCTTTCCTGCACCTTTCCGGCGCCGCCGCCTTGCGCTCGGATAAAATCATTGGTATACTACGTGAGGAAAATCCCGAATGGAGGAGAGCATATGAACAGTTTTTCTTTTTGGAGCCCGACAAAGATCGTTTTTGGAGCGGATACCGCCGGACAAATCGGAAGTGAAGTGAAAGCTTTCGGCGGCACAAATGCGTTGGTTTTCTATGGCGGCGGAAGCGCTGTAAAGAGTGGCGTGCTGGACATTGTGACCGGATCCCTGACTGCAGAGGGGATCGGTTTTTCTTGCATCGGTGGTATTAAGCCCAACCCAACCGCACATTTGGTTCAGAAACATATTGATGAATACAGGGAAAAAGGCATAGACTTCATAATCGGCGTTGGCGGCGGAAGCGTTATCGATCACTCAAAAGCAGTTGCGCACGGACTTTCTTCACCTGATACCCCGATATGGGACTTTTTCGACCGGAAAGAGACCGTGCGGGAATCCCTGCCGGTCGGCGTAGTCCTCACTATTGCAGCAGCCGGAAGCGAGTCAAGCGACTCCGCTGTACTCACGAACACAGAAACCGGAATAAAACGCGGGATTTCCACTTCATTTAACCGGCCCAGGTTTGCGATTTTGGATCCTCATCTGACATACAGCCTGCCGCCCCGCCAGACGGCATGCGGAGTAACGGATATCCTGATGCATACTTTGGACCGTTATTTTGCTCCGGATACAGATAATGCGCTAACGGACGATCTGGCCGAAGCGCTTATGCGGATTGTTATAGTGTATGGAAAGATAGTTATGGAAAAGCCAGGCGATTATAAAGCCAGGTCGGAGATCATGTGGGCAGGGAGCCTGTCACACAACGGATTGACGGGATTGGGGCAAACTGTGGACTTCTCGGTGCATCAGCTCAGCCACCCTCTGGCCGGCAGGTACGATATCGCTCATGCGGAAAGCTTATCGGCAGTATGGGCTGCATGGGCAAGGTTTGTATACCGCGACGGAATCAAGCGCTTTGCGAAGTATGCCCGTTGTGTCTGGGGCGTGCAGGAAAGCGATGATGAGACTGCGGCTGTTGCCGGGATCACAGCCACTGAGAGCTTCTTCCGGGATATAGGTATGCCGGTAACGCTGATCGAAGCTGCGGGCGAGCGGGCAAAAGAAGACGTCGGTATTTTGACAGACCTGTGTACATATAACGGAACCCGCACCATTGGCGCTTTTAAGGTTCTGGACGCTGACGATATACGCGCAATATATCAATCTGCGATTTAACCATCTATTTTTACTCAGTAAGCACAGAGGCGACAAGCTCGGGGCCGGGGCGGGACAGGGCGAAGTTAGTAAACACATCATCCCTGAGCCAGTAGTCCTTTTCATCTGACGCGAGGATCACAGGCATCCTGTCGTGGATCGGCGCGACAAACTCATTTGCGGCAGTGGTGAGGATCACAAACGCGCTGTATTCGTTGCCGTCCGCATCGCGGAATGTGTTTACCATTCCAGCCATATAGAGTATATGCGTATCCGGTCTGCGCAGCAGGAACTTGTCTTTCTTTTTCCCGCTGCCGGCCCGGGTCCATTCATAAAAGCCGCTTGAGGGTATAACGCACCGGCGCTCTAAAAGCGGCTTGCGGAACATATTTTTCTCAAACGCCGTTTCAGCGCGCGCGTTTATTATAACGCCTGAATTTTTCCAGTGCGGGAAACCCCACTTGACCCCGGAAGCGCCGTCATTTGTGATGACCGGCGCTATATTTGTCGGAAAAACCTCGCCGACTGCCATCTGGCTTCTGAGCTCCGCCTTCCGCTCTATTTCATTCATGATCAACCACATGTCAGCGTATACTTCATCTTCAATAAGATAACGACCGCACATATAATATCACGCTCCATACTATAATCAAACGACCTTGCCAATGATCCTGAAACCAAAATCTTCTTTTATCTCTATATCATCGTATTCGGGATTAAGCGACCTCAGAAAGGCCCTGCCGCTTTTGACGACCAGTTTTTTGCAGTATACATCGTCAGAGTATATGAAAACCCCAATGTCGCCGCTGCTGAGAGATTGCTGTTCCTTGACCCAGATCACCTGGCCGCCCTGATACAGCGGAGTCATGCTGTCGCCGCTGACACGCAGCGCGAAATCTGCGACGGCCGGGACATAACCGGGCGCTTCTATCATTTCAAAACTGCTGTCGTCCAGCAGGTTGCCGGTTCCGGCTGACACCGGAATATCATACAGACGCAGAAAGCGCGGCGCCGTGGCGGGGGATTCATCCGCACCGGCAAGGTCGCTTAAGCCTGCGGGAATGACCTTATACATGTCGATATGGAACAGCAGGTCTACGAACTCGCGCGCCTTTTGCCTGCCGGCCTGATTCAAGCCTGCGTACGGGCCTCTTTGCGCCCCGGCAAAACTCCAAAGCACATCATCGACGCCTAATATATCGCAAAGCGCGAGAAAATGAGGGATGCTTGGCTGCGCAAGCCCCTTTTCCCAGTTATAGATCGTCTTGGCGCTGACCGAAAAGCCATAAGCGGACAGCTTGGCGGCTATGTCTTTTTGCATAAACTTTTTGGCTTTTCTGAGCTCGGCGAGGGTCCCGCCGATAGAAATCTCCATAAAACCACCCCACATATTGATGATAACTCATCAAACGGCGGAATGCAAGCACAAAATAGCGAAAATCTTAAAATTTGGCTATTTTACCATATTGTAATCTTAAAAATTAGACATTATAATGAAGAAAAGGAGTAAGTGCCGTGTTACACGGTACCAGTGAGGAAAAATGGACAGGCAGATACTACTCAGCGATTTAAATTCGTGTTACGCATCGATCGAAATCGCGCGCCGCCCGGAGCTGCGGGGCAAACCCGTGGCCGTTTGCGGGTCGGTCGATCACAGGCACGGGATCATACTTGCGAAGTCCGCAGAGGCAAAAAAGGCCGGCATAAAAACCGGCATGGTGCGCTGGCAGGCCCTTCAGTTCTGCCCGAACCTCATCACTGTCCCGCCGAATATAGATCTGTATGTCCAGGTGACAGACCGCGTGCGCGAGATATATTCCGACTACAGCGACCTGAGAGACGATTTTTCGATCGACGAGTCGTGGATCGACCTCACCGGTACCTGCCGCGCCGGCAGGGAAGGGGCGGTCGCCAATGAGATAAAAGAAAGGCTCAAAGCGGAAACCGGGCTGACAGCCAGCATCGGCCTGAGTTGGAACAAGATTTTCGCCAAAATCGGCAGCGATATAGCGGGGCCGGACTCCGTGGCCGAAATCACCCGCGATAATGTCAAAGACACGGTCTGGCCGCTGCCGGCGGATACCATGATGGGAATCGGCCGTGCCACAAAGCGCAAGCTCAGTGATATGGGCATCGAGACGATCGGAGAGGTTGCGGCGGCGGCGCCGGAGCTTATGAAGCGCCATTTCGGAAAAGTCGGGCTTGTATTGTACGCTTTCGCAAACGGGTTGGATAGCGCACCCGTGCGGGGGGAGGGTACGGGCCCGCCCGTGAAATCGATCGGCAACTCGACGACAACGATGCGGGACATGATTTGCGACGAGGACGTCAGGATAGTTCTGATGACTTTAGCGGAAAGTGTCGGTATGCGGCTGCGCGAACATAGCCTGAAAGGTTTTGTGGTGGAGATTTCCCTGCGCACCGCAGACCTGCACTGGATGAGCCACCAGCGCAAGATGAAACGCGCCACAGATATCACAAAAGAGATACTCGACGTCAGTTTTGAGCTGTATAAAGAAGTACGTATGCTGCCGCTTCGCAGCATAGGTTTGCGCGCGGCCACGCTCGTGGATGCAGATACACCAGAGCAGCTTGATTTTTTTGTGAGTCAGAAGGAACTGGATTATCAGAGGACTATCGACAGGACCGTCGACGATATACGGCGGCGATACGGTTTTCACTGCATCCGGCGCGGGCTCACAGGGCTTGACGAAAAACTGGGGACATTAAACGCACGCGAAGAAAATGTCGTCTACCCGGTAGGGTATTATTAAGTGTAGGGTGTAGGGTTTAGGGTTTAGGGTTTAGGGTGTAGGGTGTAAGGGGTAGTCACTATGTTTCCGCAGAGAGTTTATGTCGAATTGCGCGTCTGCTTCAGCGCGGACGGAAAAATGACGCCGGCTTCGATCAAATGGAAAGACGGCCGCGTTTTTGAAATAGACAGGGTGCTTGATGTGCGCCGCGCCGCGTCGGACGCGGGCAGCATGGGCATGCGGTATATTGTCAGAAATATGGGGCAGGAGAGGCGTCTGTTTTTTGAAAACGACTGGTCCGAAACGGGGCGGCCGCGATGGTTTATTGAAAGTTGTGTAGGTGACGCCCCCCTGGGCGTCCCGGGCGCACATTAAAAGGAGCCGTTGTTATGTGGCAGCATAAACCTCCGAATTCCGACATCCATACCGGAATCGACGAGGAAAAACGTGAATATGTAACAGTCGTTGCGGACTACTCAACCGACGGAACAGTGTTGCCGGTCAGCATCAGGTTTGTCGATGGCCCTGTGCATAACATCGCCAAAGTCATCAGCATGATCCATATGTCCACGACAAAACATAATGGCGCCGAAACCCGCTACTATGTGAGGATCGACGACCGCGAACATTATTTGTTTTTTGAAGACGCACAGCAAACCCCAACGCCGCGATGGTTTGTATTGGATTGATCAAACTCCCCTTTTAAACTCCCCTGTGCCATTTTTTAAGCAGGTGTGATATAATGTGCCATCTATTACTGAAGCATCGGGGGAGTGCAGTTGTTATGCGACTGAGTTCTTTCATAGTACATAAGCAGGACTCTGTTAAAGTGAGGAAATAGGTTTTATGAAACCAGTAAAAATCACAGACCGCAATGTCATGTTTACGGAACCCATGGGAGAATGCTACGATCTGAACCTGGGGCTGATACTCGGAACCAGATATAACTACGTCATAGACACAGGACTGGGCAGCGGCAGCGTTGCACCGGTTCTGGAATATATTGGAAAAGATGATAAGCCGATAGTCGTTATAAATACTCATTGCCATTGGGATCATATCTGGGGGAACTGGGTATTTGAGAAAAGCCAGATCATTGCCCACACGACATGCCGTGAGCTTGAGGATAAGTATTGGGACGATGTTGTCAGGGAGTACGCGGGATCCGTCGACGGCGAAGTGAGAAAATGTTTGCCAAATATGGTGTTTGAAGGGGAACTGTGGTTTCCCGATGACGGAATCAGCATTTTCCATACGCCGGGTCACTCCGCCGACAGCATAAGCGTATACGACCAGATCGATAAGGTGCTGTACGCGGGTGATAATATCGGCGATACCGAGGATAACGTGATACCGTGGATCGATACAGATCTGGAGACATTTCAAAGCTTGCTTGAAACTTACCAAAAGTATGATTTCGAAGTCTGTATCTCCGGACACAACAAGCCTCAACCAAAGGCAGTCCTGAAACGCATGGAAGCCTCGTTGGTTGAAGCTTGGAAGAAACAGTTAAACGAAATGTCAAATAATCCGGAACCTTAGCTTTACGCCACTGGTGGTAATTTCGGGGCACTCTCAGCACTACGCCGGCTGCCTCACAGAGTGAAGCCTGGTCTCTCACAACCAGGTGTCAATTTTCCTCACGTTCATATCCACTACAAGATAACTAAAAGGATTGCCGGCGTAGCTGCCATAGGGCGCTGTGCCGATATAGTCTTTACCGAACATGTCATAAATATTAGAACTCATTGATAATTGAGGTAACCTTCCCAGATAGTTCTCGCCATCGAACATATATGCTGCCTGAATGGGGGAGGCGTACTCACCTTGCGGGGTAAAATCACCGCCGCTGGCCGCCACGGCAATGATAGCCTTTCTGCCGTCCAGCAGTTCCTTGAGCGTCTTGTCTCCGCAGGCAGGAACTATACTCGCCGACGTGGCAGCGGGCGCGGAATCAAAGACCAGTGAAGCTGAGCCTGTCGTAGGGAAACCGTATTTCCCGGCTATTCTTTTATCGGTAAAGGGAGCCTTAAGTACGCCGTTTTCAATAAGCGTAAACCGATCGCCTGATAATACCGTACCTTCGCCATCAAAAAACCTGCTAAACGACATGTCGGCGTTACGATCGACAATAAGCGAAAACTTATCGTTAAAAAGTCTTTCCCCGGTTTTGCCGGAGAAAAGCGACGCGCCGTTACCAAACTCGTTGCCCTCGAGGTCTGTCAGGAATTTCATAAGAAACTCGTGTTGCGTCCCGAACAGGACAACCGGGATTTTCTCATTTTCTTCGCTGAAATCTACCTTTTCCTCATAAACCTGGCATTGCCATGACATTTCCTTCATAATCACGTCAAAATCCATGTATCGGCATACTACTGCGCCGAAACCGTCCATAAGACTATTTGACTCTTTGTGTTTAAAGAGCAGGAGGAGTTCGACGTACTTATCCTTTTGGATAAGCGCTGTCCCCGTTTCATTTCTAAGCGAATCCTCTGTCTCTACCATGTTCAGTTTGTGGCTGAACATGAACTTGGGAAATTTCTCGCATAGCGCTTCCAGCACCTTTCCGGATGTATCCGCAAACTGTTCGTCTGTCATATCGAGCTTTCCGGTCAAATCTACGCACCGCTGCATATCAGATGTAACAGCGCAATCATATGGCAGCTTAAACTTGAGCATATGCTTTGCATTTTTTGTCAGTTCATCTTCGTTATACGCCCCGATAGCGCCCGCTATACCAAGGCAGCCGTTATCGTAAATCCTTATCCCGGTTTTTTGGGTGTTCGATCTAAGCACAGCGCTGATCTCGCTGTTTGTGACGGTCAGGCTGGTTTTTTTCTCTTTTGTTGACACGATTTCCTTTATCATTTACTTTCCCTCCCTATTGCACCTGCATGTTTTTGACCCTTATATAGGGTCCGCCAAAGCCTACGGGCAGAGGATACTGCTCCATTTTGCCGCAGCCGCCGCCAACGAAAGAAAATATCTCCACAGTATCAGTTATGCAGTCTATGTCAGAAAGCGCTTCAAAAACATTGCCCGTTACGACAGAAATACGCACGGGTTTGTCGATTTTGCCGTTTTTCACATAATAGGCAAAAGTCGGCGCGATCGTGAACGTGGACATACCCGAACCATGCGACAGATCGTTGAGTAATATTCCGTTTTCCGTTTCCGCGATGAGCTCGTCAAATGTCTTTTTCCCTTTGTCTATATAGGTCGTGGTCATACGCACAATAGGCTCATATTCAAACGAAATGGCCCTGCCATTACCAGTCGCGCTCTCGTCGAGATCAGCAGCACTCACAGCGTTATGCAGGCGTCCCGCCAGGATACCGTCCTTGACGAGATGTGTCATCGTCGCTTTGTTGCCCTCATCGTCGTATACGGTATAACCGTTGCCCATTATATAACCGGACTCGGCGATAGTCAGGTCTTCAAAACCAACGCGTTTGCCAAGCTCCCACTCCTTTCGGGTCGCTTCGTCCCCGACCATGAAGTCGGACTCGCTCTTGTGGCCAAAACACTCGTGGACAAAAGCGCCGGTCACTCTGGGCGCAAATATTACAGAATACTTACCCGGTTCGACAGGCTCGGAGTTTAGCAGGAACTCCTGACACTCATCCAGTTGTTTGTGCAGTTCGACGTCGTAAGCGTCCAGTTCCGGGAATGAGACTCCGGCCTTAGACAGAGCTTCCGACATTTTCTTTTCGCCGTCTATCATCGTATACCTTGCGGTAAAGCCCGCCCGCTGATAATCAAACTTAAGGTCGGCGCCTTTGCTGTTATAGAACTCTTTTACTTTGTACGTGTCAAGATAAAACAAACTCCAGATCTTGATATATTCGTTACTCTCAAGATGAGGCATAACCCCTTGCAACAGGTTGATTTTGTCGTCCAGCGGAACCGAAGATACCTCGCGGCCCACAAACGTCATAACGACATCCTTATGAGCGCTGAGGTGCTTATACACCGCAGAATCTTCGATTTTCAGATTCTTCTCAGCTAAAACCGCCAGGGCGTCGATCTCGCCCTGAATACCATCCAGATCAGATGTGCTGGAATAATACCACATTTTGCCGTCATACAAACGGATAAACGCCGCGCTGTACTTCTGTTCCTTGTTTTCCTGAAGCTCGCGTTTAATATACCTGATGTTTGTCGAGAAAACATGTTCTATCCTGACGTCGGTGTAAAACCCCTCCGGGAATACATACTTCATAGTCCCATATCCTCCATTATCCTTAATTATTACTATATTTTAACGCTCAATATTATAACGCTCAATTTAATATAACGGAAAAAGCCGCCCGACGCAAGAGCATTGTTACAACAGTTTTCATAGCTTTTTATAATTCAGTGTGCTATTATGGGCGGGAATAATAGTTATGGAGACAGAGAATGAAGGAAGTCCGGTTGGGTAAAAGAACCATATCAAAGGATTTATTACTGTTTTTGATCGCGAGCGCACTGCTTGGGGTCACAGCGGCGGTAGAGAATACTTCTTTTGCCAATCGTCTGGCGGAAGACTTGCAGTTTACAGTGATGCAGCGGACATTTCTTGAGATACCACGGGAGTTGCCCGGGCTGCTTGTTGTCTTTGTCGCCGGCGCGCTCGCCTTTCTGGGCGACATACGCACTGCTGCCGTCGCGAATATTTTCGGCGGGATAGGCCTGCTGGTTTTCGGCATGGTTCCTTCCGGTTACTGGCCGGTTGTGATGACCATGATGATGTACAGTATGGGGCAGCATCTGTATATGCCGACACAAGGCGCCATTAGCATGTCATTCGCTAAGGACGGTAAAATAGGGCGCAGACTTGGTGAGATACAAAGCGTAAACACATTGGCTCTCATAGTGACAGCGGCCTTATTGTTTTTCCTGTACAGGTTTGTAAACATCCCGTTTGTGGTATCGTTTACGATAGGCGCTATAGCCATGGTGCTTGCAGGGATAGTATTCTTTTTCATGAGTCCCGGAAAAACCGAAGCCAGGAAACAACGCTTTGTTTTCAGAAAAAAGTATACGCTGTTTTATATATTATCGATCGTTTATGGCGCGCGCAAACAGATCACATATACTCTGACGCCGTGGCTTTTGATTACAGTCCACAATCAGCCCGCATCCACTATATCTTTGTTATTTTTCATCGTTGCTTCGTTCAATGTTTTTCTTCGCCCGTGGCTTGGAGGACTGATCGACCGTAAAGGGGAGCGGTTTGTTCTTGTTCTGGAAGCGCTTCTGCTCTTGATGGCGTGTTTTGGTTTCGCCTTTGCCAAGGTATTATTTACGCCGACAGTCGCTTTGGTGGTGACGTCCGCTTGTTATATTGTGGATAATGTTTTTGCCGGAGCAAGTATGGCGAGAACGACCTATGTACGAAGGCTCACAGACGATCCAAGCGAGGTATCGGCTACGCTTTCAATGGGCATTTCACTAGATCATGCTATCGCAATGTCCATTCCTGCGTTTGCAGGGATACTATGGTCAACGAACTCCGGCTCCGGGTATATCTACGTTTTTATCGGAGGTGCAGTCATATCGGTCGTTAACCTTATAATCTCGAGCCGGATACGGGTTCCGGCAAACAACAATATTTAATTGGGGGTATAAAAATGGGTACATTGGTAGTTTATTTTTCAAAAACAGGTAACTCGAAAAGGCTCGCCGAAGAAGCGATCAAGGAGCTTGGTTGCGACTATACTGAGCTAATTTATGACGAGAAAGCTAATAAAACAGAGGGGTTTAAGGATCCGACCGGATACGATCGCGTGATGTTGTTTTGTCCCATTTGGGCGTTCATGCTGCCTGAACCGATGAAACATTATCTGAAGGAACATGGAAAGGCGGTCCAGAGCTACAGTCTGGTGGTCACATACTCCTTATTCGGGCTGCGCGGCTGTATAAGCAACTGTAAAAAGTTCACAGGAAAACCACCGGAAAAGGCAATGAAAATCAAGGGCAAACTGGTTAAAGCGGGTGAGTACGACATCAAATCGATGCTTTGACAAATGCAGGACGTTCAGGTCGTTGAGATAAGAATCTGTTAGCGTAAGCTTATACGTTTTGCTAATCTTTCATTGAGGCAGGAGTACCACCATTTTGTATAGAAAATCCGGATAACGGTTCGTGTTCGAATCGCTGTCCGGTTTTTTGTCACTTATGACGAACTTCCTTTGACACAGTAATAAAATGGTGATACAATTGCATAAAATGGTGAAAAACAATACGAAAATGATGATAAGCGGGGGGAACTTTGATGAAAAAATATGTAAAAAGACTGCTCGCAGTGATATTGGTCGTAATAATGATATCGGGCATGTTCAGCTTTAGCGCCGGAGCAGCAAATGCCACAGATATATATACTCAGATTGACAGCTTCGGATTTACTGCGACTATAGCAGGCGATACCATTAATGTTATAGGCGGAACCATTAATACAACTACAACACTAGCGTTAAACCTTAACCCGGAAGTGATTATTAATTGGACGGGTGCGACATTAACAAACACGTCAGGAAACGCAGCTTTGGCCTTATCAGGTTCAGGTACATTTAATTTAAACAGCGGTTCAATAAGTAATACCGGAACCGGAGGAGCAATCACTATTTCAGGCGGCATAATTAATATTAGTGGCGGGAATGTCTCTTCTTTGCCCAGTGGCCTTGCTATATTTGATAACGGTGCAAACACGAGTGTTAATGTCACTGCCGGCTCCGTAACAGCGGGGAACTCAAGCGCAATTCAATCAAACGGCGCTGCATCGGTCGTTACGATAAGTGGCGGAGCAGTTAGAAACGCAGCTACAAGCAATATCAATCCGACTATTAATATGACTGCCGGATCTGGTGTATACAATGTCATTGTTAGAAGTGGGCTGGTTGAAACAACAAACACTTCAAACACCAGCTATGTAATACAGACTGCAGGTAATGTGCTGGTGGAGAACACAGGGGTAGTCAAAGCCCTTGCCGGTCGCGCTATAAACCTTGTGGGGATGGACTCAATTGCCAGAGTAACAGGTGGCACGGTTTCAGCCACCAGCGGGATAGCAATCAGCACAGCAACAACAGCCCCGACTACTGTGAGGAATGCCAGCATCATTGTTGAGGGCGGTAAAGTCTTCACTGGGACGGGTACAGCGGCAATACAAACGACAGGAACAAACGGAGATGTAACCATTACAGGAGGGCAGGTTTATGCAACGACAGGCCTCGCAGTCAAGGCAACGCGTAACGCGATAATAACAGGAGGTTTTGTATTCGCATATGGCACAACCATCGGACAGGTGGTTAGCGCTGCTAACCCATCAGGGTTTCCAAGTAATAATGGCGTAGTCGTTTCATGGAATAATGCCACTTTGAATCCAACATACATTGAGGATACAAATAACGACTTGACCATTCTTCCAGAGGGTTCAGCCAAGTGGGGATTAAATTCTCCGGATGATGGTATATATTATGAAATGATTGTAGGATCAGGCAGTTATTCCGGGTTTTTCCCGCTTGCAGGTGTTACCGTCAGGTCTGCTGATATTAAAGCAGAAGGTTTGATTTTTGATATAGTGAGCGGAGCGTTCTACATTGGATCTGTCGGTGGCTCAACTTTTGGAATTCCCGCATCACCGACATTCTGGGATTGGTCTTCCGGAACATCAACACTTACGCTCGACGGATTCAGTTGGGTCACAGACGCACCGATCGCCCTAACAATTGTTGGCGGTACCGATATTACTATTCATCTTATAGGTGATAGCACTTTTGCTTCAATAGCGCCTCCGGTTACAGGCGTTACCGGCAACGGTATTCTCAGTAATGAAGCAAACATTACCATCACAGGAACTGGAGCGCTTAATGCTTCTGCGTCTGCTGGTATAGGTATGAATATGGGCAGCCGTTCTTTGACAATGAACGGAGGTAAGGTTTTCGCCGCATCAGGCAACCTGACAAATGCTCATGGATTAAACGTAGGTTCATTAGTAATAATTGACGGCGAGTTATACGCATCGTCAAGCGGAACCGCGACTAGTGGCGCCGTCTACGGGATTAATGCTTCATCACTGGAGATAAGGGAAGGTAAAGGTTTGCTGATAGCAAGCGGTAACTCCAGAGCGATCACCAGCAGTGGTTTGACCTTACCGGGTGGTTATTATTATGAAATCGGTTCCAGGGTAGATGGAAGCAATGTTACCGAGTACAGCTACCCTGCAGACAGCGCATACTCCCACAGTAACAGTAACCGACGCTTTGTTCATATACAAGCCAGGATGCGCCATACATTAACTGTCATAAACGGTTCAGTTTCAGGCAGCTACTTTGCCGGAGAGACAGTACCGATAAGCGCTAATAATGCAGCTTTAGTACTAACCTCACCAGCAGAAACAATTGGACTTGGGCCGATAATCACAACACTAAGGCCACCGTATGCATATCCCCAGTCATTTAACATATTTACTTCATGGGAGAATAGTAGTGGCGGTGGTTCGATAACAAACAGCACCTCTGCAGTAACCACTTTTATTATGCCTGATAACGCTGCGAGTATAACAGCTAAAACAGATACTGCTTATAAACTATATATAAGAGGTAGCGGGCGCATTAGGCCATACCCAACAAACCCAAATATAGGTTATTATCTGGAAGGAGCGGTAATTCCTATCGGAACGAACATGACGTCGGGAAGTAACTTGATTTTTGATGGATGGGAGTTTTACCTGACTGTTAGGAATAGTCCTGAAGGGCCGGTATATGATTATACCCCTAGTGGGTTCGAGTTTGCAAATCCTGAAAATTTTTATACTACAATTACTATGCCTGATAGCAATGTAATCATTGAACCAATATGGAGTACCACTCCTAGTCATTTTACCGCCTATACACTTACTGTAGTGAATGGTACTGGGAGTTATGGTAGCGGATCGATAGATTCTGTTATGGCAGGAACCTGGGTGACTCTGGAAGCAGATCCGCCGCTGGAAGTCTGGCAAGAGTTCTCTCATTGGGAAATAACTGTACCCGTAACTGGTGGTGGTTATAGGGGCGCGTTAAATGACCCCAGTAGTAATAATACAAGTTTCATCATGGGGGAAGGAGATATAACAGTCACCGCTAGCTACACGTCGATTATTTATAACCTTACAGTAGTAGACAGTCTGGGAAGAATACAGTCAACAGAACAATACATATATGGAGATGAGGTCACAATAACAGCTAATCCAACGTTGGGGCAAACGTTCATCAAGTGGTCGGTTAATAGTGACGCCAGCGGCACAGTGGCTCAAGCGTTAACGCAGGAAGATTTTGAAATATCTCCACTTGTGTTTTATATGCCCGCATGCGACGTCACTATAATGGTATATTATACTATTGAGTACGAACTGAATGTTATTGATGGCACAGGGTCAGGGTCTTATTATTCTGGCGATTGGGTCCACATTTCCGCAGAAGCAGTGCCCGGACAGGAGTTTGACGGATGGTCGATCGTCAGTGGGGGCGGAACTATAACAAACTTTGGAGCAATGCAATCGACCTACATTATGCCAAGCAGTGACGCGACAATTATAGCCCGTTTCAGACCTCTGGACTCGGGAAGTAATGAGTACGAACCGGAGCCGCCGGGGGGGACGCAGGTCGATCCGCCGCCGGTGACTGGGGGGAACGGCGATGTCTCGCACTGGTTGAATATACATGACCATATGTCATATATACGGGGGGTTGGGGAGAATCTCTTTGAGCCTGACAGATTTATGACAAGAGCGGAAGCGGCTCAACTGTTTTACAACCTGCTTGTAAGTAAAGATGTTGGGATAACTGAGAGTTTCCCGGATATTCCGGATGGTTCGTGGTATGAAGAGGCAGTGGGGACACTGGCTTCGATAGGGTTCATCACCGGTTATCCTGACGGGAGCTTCCGGCCAAATACTTACATCACACGCGCTGAGTTTGTCACAATGACTGTCAGATTTGCCAAAGAGCTTCCTAAAGTAATGAAGCCTTTGCCGTTTGCCGATGTTCCTGACAACCACTGGGCGTTGATAAACATAGACGCGGCGGTACAATACGGATGGGTTATCGGTTATGGCGACGGGCGTTTCGCTCCAGAAGACTTTATTAACCGCGCCGAAGTTGTGACATTGGTTAATAGAATGCTGGTTCGGGTCCCGGATCAGGAGTTCATAAACGGACATCCGGAGTTGCTGCGGTTCATTGACGTCCCGCAAGCGTATTGGCAGTATTATGGTATTATGGAAGCTTTCCATGCCCACGATTATATCAGGGTCAGGCAAGGCAGCGGCGATGAGCGATGGCTGAGGATCCTGAATGAGTAGTGTAGGGGGAAGGGTATAGGGTATAGGGTATAGGGTATAGGGTATAAGGTATAAGGTAATAGGGGTTGGTATCTTTTCGACACCAGCCCCTATTTTTGTTACATTTTACGGCGCGCCGAGGGCGTCGCGCCCTACGAGTATCAAGTAATATTAAGCATTAAGCATTAAGCATTAAGCATTATCCCTACACCCTACACCCTATACCCTACACCCTATACCCTAATCCTAGAGTCCCAGCATCCGTTTCATCTGATCCGGGTTTGACGCGTTCGATAGAGCGGTGTCTGCTGTGATCTCTCCGTTTCGCAGGAGTTTCATGATATAGGCGTCCATACCGATCATACCTTCTTGCGTCGAGGTCTGTATGACATTGTCGATCTGGTGTGTTTTTCCTTCGCGTATCAGATTGCCTATCGCCGTGTTGACGCGCATGATCTCGAAAGCGGGGATCGACTGTCCGGAGAGGTTCGGTACCAGCCTCTGAGACACGACCATGCGGAGGCTCATAGACAGTTGCACGCGGGTTTGCACCTGTTGTTCCGGCGGGAAGATATCTATGATACGGTCGATGGTGTTCGCTGCGCCGACTGTGTGTAATGTTGAAATTACAAGATGGCCTGTTTCAGCGGCGGTTATCGCCGTCCTGATCGTCTCCTGGTCGCGCATTTCGCCAAGCTGTATGATGTCCGGAGCTTGCCGTAAGCTGGCCCGCAGGGCTTGCATGTAAGAGTCTGTATCTGTCGATATCTCACGCTGGCTTACAAGGCTCATATTATCCCTGTGCAGGTACTCGATCGGGTCTTCCAACGTTATAATGTGACAGTTGCGTTTCTGGTTTATCGCGTCGATGATACAGGCAAGCGTCGTGGATTTACCGCTTCCCGCGGGTCCCGTGACAAGCGCCAGCCCGTTGTGTTCGGCTGCGATCCTCAGAACAACATCGTCCGGTATCATCAGGTCCTTGTAGTTGGGGATGTTGAACAAGACGACACGTATTATTGCCGCCATCGTACTGCGCTGGCGGTATGTGTTTACCCTGAATCGGGCAACACGCGGGACCGTTACGGGAAAGTCATCGTCGCCCAGTTCCTCGAACTTTGTCATAGGTCTGCCGGCTATGTTGTACAAGGCGGATATCAGCGCTTTCGCGTCGTCTGATAGCAGCCTGTTATCTCCCTGATGTGTAAGTACCCCATTGATCTTAAATGTGACCGGGCGGCCGACGCCGATGAATATATCCGAAGTGCCGGCCTGTACAGCTTTTTCCAGCCAATCAAGCATTACCTGATTGGGATCTCCCTCTAAAGAAATCGCAATCGCCTCCTTCAACGCAGTGTACGCTTAGTTATTTATAAATCCGGGTTTATGGCAAGAGCCAGAATCCAGGCTCATCGCCACTGTCAAAACCTAACCAGATATCAAGGCCATCGTCAGGTATCCACACGTTTAAACCTTCATCCGCTGACCACTCGTTTTCATCCCACATCCGCCAAATGAGGATCTCGTATGAATCATAATATCTGGCAAGTTTAACGTAAAGTGACTTACCGCTTTCAGCTATCGGACAGGTAAAACGGATTATATATGCGTCCAGTTGCCATACAAAATCAGCCTGTACTTCGACGCCGAGGATTTCGAATTCTTCGGGTAAGAATTCTATTTCAAGTATCTCTGCAAGGACGTGTTCCGCAAATGCGTCGACCTCATAATACTCGGTCACAAACCGGGCTTGCGAGTCGACAAGAGCTTTGCTGTTTCCGGCGACTACCAGTGTTATAAGTGAAAATACCGAAAGGCAAAGCACAGCGAATACAAGTACGATCGATGCGCTTCCGACTCCTACGCCGCCTCCTTTATTCATCCTGCACTCCCCCTTACTGCTAACGGGAAGGTTATGATGACCTCTCCAGCTTTATTTTCTACTGTCAGTTCACCGGTTATAAGCGATACGCCGGACGCCGGTGTGTCGGTTACAAGCAGCATCGTGTAACTGGCGTCGTCGTCATCCGCTCCTGTAACGAGCCATTTGCTGTCATAGTAGACGATGGTCGCATCGGAGCCGTTTTTTGTCGTTGCAGCGCCGTCCAGCATACGCGCGACTAAACCGAGGTCTCCTCCGACTGCCTTAAAGGTCTCGGCGCCGTTTTCAGCGGCCAGTATCGCGTTGCTGAGGTCCTTTGCGTCGCTTGCTGTAAAATACGCTGATGTCAGTATCCCGGCGCAGGCGGCGGCGCAGATTGCAAATACCGCCACGACAATGAGTTGTTCTATAAGAAAGAGCGTTGATCTTGAACGGTCTCTCATCCGATAAACACCCCCTCATCCGAGAACTCATACTCCAGTTCTCCCAAAGCGCCGCCTCTCAAAGAGATGAGCAGGTAGGCGTCTCCGGACGATATCCTCAACATCCCGTTATCAAGTTCTTCAAATCCCAGTTCGCCGATCCTGAGAATCTGTTTGCCGTCTTCAGGATAGAAGCCAAGGTCTTTTTCGCTGAACAGTTCGTAGACCCAGCCGTCATAGTGGTATATCATAGTGCGGTATGTTATCCCGTCAAATTCCTCGTCAAAAAACAGCGCGGCGTATCCGTGAAAACTTCCCACGGAGATCCTGCCGGCTTCATCGTCGTTTTTTACTTTTGTCCAGATGTATGAAAGGACGAGGCGCTCGTTATGGCCTTCCTGGGTCAAATCGTTTACGTTTTGGTATATGCTCGCGCCGAGCATCAGTACCATCAGGACAGATATCGCGAACACGCAGAAAATGATCAAGACAAAAACTGTGTCTATCTTTTGACCGCGAACTCTTCTCATCATCGTTCGATCACCATTATATCAGGCATTACGTTTGACGCAAATATCTGGTAATGCACTATAAACCTATCCCGATCGATAAAAATCTGGTAATTTTCTTCGATATACTCAATGCTTTCGGGATATCTTCCTTCGACCGCATAACACATAACTACCGCGCGCCGTACGCTGTCATCCAGGATGCGCATGGCTTCGGCCCTGGTAGAGATTTCAGTCTCCCGCAGGCCGTAAAGTATCATCCCGATCATAACACATGTGAACGCAATGGGTACCAGTATAGAGCGCAAGAGATCCCATACGCCTTTTCTATAAATACTTTTTCTCATATCGACGTCAACCTATCGAAGTCATAATTCCCATCAGGGGCAGCATGACCGAAAGCAGGATGACGCCAACGATGACTGAGGATATAATTACGAGCGTGGGTTCTATCCTGCCTACGATCCGGTCGATGTTATCCTGAACGTCAAGGTCGCTTCTGCGCGCTATTTCAGACATGGCAAGGTCAGCTTTACCGCTGCGGCTGCCTATCGACAGCATTTTTCCGTCCTGCAGCGTCAGTATCCCCGCCCCGCATAAAGCGTCGGACAGAGTGCTGCCGGCTGCCAGCAGTTTGGCGCATTTTTTGTGTTTTTCATCTACAGCTTTTGAACCGCCGCTGACTGCGGCTGCGATATCGATCGCGTCATTTGTGTCAAGGCCGCTTGCCATAGCTAGAGTCATGGCGTATACATAACGCGAGGATGCGATTTTACCGAAGACTCCCCGGTTGCCGAATGTGTTGGCAAACAGGGTCGCAAAAACCTTCCGGATAGCGGGTATTCCCCACGCGAGCAGGACCAGGATGATTATAGCGCCAACCACTGCGGCTATAACTATGGCTGTATCGCCGAGCCAACCGCCGAATCGCATGAAGGTAGCGGCCAGAGGCGACATCTGAGTGCCGAGGCGGTTGAACACATCGTCGAATATGGGAAGAACCTGGACAATCAGGATAAGCACTACCACAACCATAAGAACAAGCAGTATCGCCGGGTAAAGAACTGAGTTCTTTATTGTCACCGCTAATCTGACTTGCCTGTCATAATATTCGGATAGGGCTTTAAGCGTCTCGACAAGGCGTCCGGTTTTTTCACCGATTTCCACCATGTGCACCATGTAACGCGGGAAAACCGCCGCATCTTTTAAAGCTGTGGAAAATGGCGAGCCGACCATCAGGGAGTCAAGAAGGGTCTGCATCATAGCTTTTCCTTCTTTTCCCGGCTCGTCTTCCTGCAACATCTGGATGCTGTCGGTGAGCGTAAGTCCGGCGTCGAGCAGCATCGCAAGCTCTGTGCATAACAGAGACAGATAGGTGTTAGCTAATGTTCTTCGTCTCACTTCGCGACCTCTTTTCATCTGAAATGTAAAATGTAGTAAAATAATGTATTAAGGCTGGCTTGTGTATATCTGCCGGGAGCAAACGTGTCCGCCTGATTGTATTTTGCACGTTTTTCTCCCGAAACTATATGACATTATATTCAATCGAAATTTGGTTTGCAAGGCTTTTTTTTGAATCATAGCCGATTAAAAGCAATTGAAAGGAAATTTGTTATGGCGGTAAATAAAACCGAACCCGCGATACTTCGCGGATTCGGTAGTAAGTATTGTGAACTGTGAGTTTTTATGTAACCGGCTGTTAGTACAGGAAACGCGCGGTGTAGTTCGTGCCGTCGCCTATGTAACGCATGACTTCTTCGGTCTGTCTGGTGTTGGTCGCGGATGATGCGAAAGTGGGATCCATCAGGAGCCAGTCTTTGCCGTTGAACTGAATTATATTGTTTACCCAGCCCGTTTCGGCGGACCAAACGTCTATCCATGCGTGGTACTGAGTGCCGGCGTAACCCACGACCAGCCTGGTCGGGATACTCTGGCTGCGAAGCATTGCAGCCATCAGTGCGGCGAAGTCGAAGCATATTCCTTTACCCTTGGACAACACTGAGTCAACATTGGGTACGTAACCCGAGTGCATTCCGCGCTGTACTTCATTTGCGAAATCTGTGTCGTAAGTGATGTTCCCGATTACGAAGTTATAGATGGCGGAGACTTTGCCCGTTAAATCGTTGACGCCTTTTACCAGATCCGCTGCTTTAGTCACGACCGCGCTATCCTTGGTGAAATTCACGAACTGGTTAGGACGGAGGAACGGTGCAAACTCGTCTTTCAGCGTAACGGTGAGAGTCAAAGTGTTTGCCGTAGAATACCTGGTTCCCTCAATTTGTTCAAATACGGTGATCGTATAACTCCCGTTGCCGTCAGAAAGCGGGAATACTTCAAATTGTGAGTTCTGGTTGAGCCTGTACTGATATTGTACCTGAGTCGGCCCGGCGATGATCACGCGCAACTGCTTGGTCGTATTTTGAAGGAATCTTGCCATTACATAGCCGTCGGCAGCGTTGGAGTAATCGATCTCGGCTTTTTGATTTGACCTGATGCTGGTGCGCGGAGCTGATGGCATCGGTATGTCAAATACTGCGGGGGTCGCAGTCAATGGAATCATTTCCCAGGACAGATCCATATCTATAACTGTGCCTTCAGTGAAGTCGGCCGTTACAGCCGCGGGGTCCATAATCTCCATTGTTCCGTTCTTGCTGCAAGCTGTAAGTGTTCCGGCCAATAGCATAGCTGCGAGTACGATCGCGATAATTTTTTCCTTTTTCATGGTGTACCTCCTGTCTTGGGTTGGCTCCCATCCTTGCTTAGTATATCACATTTTCGTTCAAGCTGCAAGGGACTCAACCAATTTATCTTTTTTTTGTGTTTTTTTAGTTGGTTTCCGGGCTCGTTTGCGTGATATCATTTGTATAAGGTTATTACACTTACAATTTTACATATTAAAGTTACATTAATGTCACATGTTACGAAAATTCTCTATTAAAATTAAAAATCAGTAACATGTGACAAAATGACCGAATCATAACTTTCAAAGCGACACTTCGACCATACGCATCAGGCTTTTTCTCGCGGCTTCCATTTCTTTTTCATCAAGTTTTATTTCAAAGCAACCGTTTTCAAGAGAGACCAGTATGTCGGTTAATAAGGTTTTCTTCATGTCCTGGCATATAAAACCGGATGCGAGCGGGTGGAACTTTCTGTCCGGCGCCAGTTCGCTGAGGCGGTTTGTTACTCCGGTTTCAGTTCCGATGATATATTCATCATTATCAGATTCGAGCGCTTCTTTGATTATGCCTGCCGTACTGCCGATATAGTCCGCATGTCTGAGTACTTCCATCTTGCATTCGGGGTGCACCAGGAGTTTTGCCGCCGGATACCGCTTCTTTGCGTCGAGAGTATCTTTTTCAGTGATAAAGTCGTGGATAGGGCAGCAGCCGTCGAACAGTATAATTTCTTTCCCTGGAACTTTGGACGAAATATATGCGCCAAGGTTCCGGTCCGGAACAAAAATAATTTGTTTTTCCGGAAGTGCGTTAACGATTCTCTCGGCTGATGAGGATGTGCAACAAATATCACAGACTGCTTTTACTGCGGCGGAAGTATTTACATAACAGACTACAGCCGCTTCCGGATACGTTTTGCGGAGCGCGGTCACGTCGTTTGGTGTTATCATGTCCGCCATTGGACATCCGGCGTCGGGCGCCGGTAGCAGCACTGTCTTTGTTGGATTTAGTATTTTTGCCGACTCAGCCATGAAACGCACGCCGCAGATGATCAGCAGTTTTTCACTCGCTGTGCTGGCAAGGCGCGCCATCTCAAAGGAATCGCAGACGTGATCCGCGATTTCCTGGACGTCCATGGTCTGATAATAGTGAGCTAGAATAAGCGCGTCTTTTTCTTTTTTAAGGAGTTGTATTTGCTTTTGAAGGTCATTCATCAGTATTCGTCTCCCGGTTCGTAATGAGATCGGTTAATAGTATGTACAAATCACGCAACGGCGCACCGGTGGCGTCGCGCCCTACGATACTCAGCGGACGCGCGATGCGCGCCCTTACATTATCGTGCCGCCGCCGATTACTACGTCGTCGTCGTAGATGACTGCGGCTTGTCCTTTTGTTATCGCCCTTTGCGGCTCGTCGAAATCCACGCGTATTGTATCATTGTCGGTTTGACGGATCACTGCGGGTTGTTCGTCATGCCTGTAGCGTATCCTGACCCGCGCTCTGATCGGAGTCGCGAGTTTGTCAAATGGTATAAAATTTATATTTTTTGCATACAGCGTTTTGGAGTACAACATTTCGTCTTTGCCGACTACTACCGTATCTTCTTCCGGCCGGAGCTCAAGCACATAAGCAGGGTATGGCATCGCAAGGCCCATGCCGCGTCTCTGCCCTACGGTGTAGCAGACCACGCCCCTGTTTTCACCCAGATCCTTTCCGTGAACATCGACGAAACGGCCTTTTCGCGTAGTTTCTCCGGTATGTTCGATAATGAACTTCACATAGTCGCCGTCGGGTATAAAGCAGATATCCTGGCTCTCGCGTTTCTTTGCGTTTTCAAGACCGGCTTCGAGCGCAATACTGCGAACTTCCTGTTTTGTAAGCCCGCCGAGCGGAAAATGTATATTTGCGAGCTGCTCCTGTTTCAGGGTATACAGGACATAACTCTGGTCTTTTAGCGGGTCCGCGCCTTTTTTAAGCAGGAGCCTGCCGCTGCCGTTACGTTCGATGTTTGCGTAATGGCCTGTGATCAGGATGTCTTTTCCCATATCCCGCGCTTCTTTTAAAAGCCGCCCGAACTTAACGTTTTTATTGCAGGCGACGCACGGGTTCGGCGTCCTGCCTTTGCGATAAGCGTTTATAAATGCCGAGATCACATGTTCTGTAAAAGTATCGGAAAAATCAAGCATATAAAAAGGCAGCCCAAGCTTCAGCGCTGCTTCTTTTGCGTCTTCCGTGTCGCTGCCATCGGACTGGTGCAGTTTCATTACAGCGCCGGCACAGTCCAGACCGTCGCGTAAAGCGAGCAGCGCGGCTACCGTGCTGTCGACTCCGCCGCTCATCGCAACAAGCGCGGTGCGGGGCGCCACCGGGAATCTGGAATTTTGAATTGAGAACTGATTGTTCATGTGATAAACTAACCTTTACAGTGACTTGAGCAGCGTCATGGACGCCCGTTTAAGACTATTTATAAAATAGTCCGCTTCGTCTTGTGTGTTGTAACGGGAAAAGCTGACGCGCAGCGCTCCGTCTATGACCTCGTTTTTTAAGCGCATTGATTGCAGCACGCGGCTGCGCGTCCCTTTTTTACATGCCGCGCTTTTTGAAACGCAAATGCCTTCGCTTTCCAGGAAACTCATCAGGACTTCGCTTTTAAACCCGGGAAGCGACAGGCTCAGCAGGAACGGAGAGTCTCCGTTGCCTATAATGACGACCTCCGGAAGCTCCGCCAGGAGCCTGTTTACGATATACTCGCGCAACTTTCGTACATTCGCGGACGTATCTTCAAACTCAAGACGGCCCAGGCGCGCAGCTTCTCCAAATCCTGCGGCTGCGGGCAGCGCTTCCGTGCCGGATCGTTTGCCGTTTTCATGCCCGCCGCCAAGCAGAAGCGGAGGCAGGTTTACGCCCGGTTTGATGTACAGGGCGCCGACGCCTTTAGGGCCGTGTATTTTATGGGCGCTCAAAGAGATAAGGTCAGCTCCAATTGTTTTTACCGTGAAGGGTATCTTGCAAAAACCTTGTATCGCGTCAGTATGCAATACAGTGTTCAAACCCCGCCGCTTTATCTCGCGCGAGTACTCGCTCATGGGGTTTACGGCGCCTGTTTCATTGTTTACCAGCATTACCGAGGCAAAAACCGTATCTTCGCGTAAAGCGGCGGCGAATGATCCGGCGCTGATCTGGCCGTTACTGTCCGGGGCCAGGTAGGAGACTTCCCAGCCTTTGCTTTCAAGCTTGTTGACGGGTTGGAGTACCGCGTCATGCTCGATCTCCGTTGTGATAATGTGCTTTCCTTTGTGAGAAAGGGCTTCGGCGCTGCTGAGGATCGCCCAGTTGTCGGCTTCTGTCCCGCCGGAAGTGAAAAATATATCGTCCGGACGCGCGCCGAGCGCTTCAGCAAGCTTTTTTCGCGCGTCCATAAGCTCGCCCGCTGCTTTCCGGCCCATAATGTGCGCTGACGACGGGTTACCATAACTGATGCGCATTACGCGAATCATTGCTTCTATCGCTTCGTCGCGTACCATTGTCGACGCCGCGTTATCAAAATAAACATCCATTTGTTTTCGCCTCGTTAGTAATTATATATAGAGTTTCATTCCTGAATTATGATATACATATGTAATGATATCGCTTCTTTTATTATATATCAAAAGCGGATCGATTTCAAGGAGATTTCATCAATGAGGTTTTGTTCACTGACCTTGGGATGCAAGGTCAACCAATTTGATACGCATGCAATTGAAGGGATTTTAACCTCCCGCGGGCACATTCTGGTTGGCCCGGGGGACGGGTGTGATGTTTGCATAATCAACACTTGCGCGGTGACTGCCGAGAGTCTCAGGAAATCCCGTCAGGCTGTTCGGAAAATGAAAAAAGCCGAGCCGGAAGCTCTGATTGTCGTGTGCGGATGCCTTTCGCAGCTTGATCCGTCGACGGCTGTTTCGCTCGGGGCCGATATTGTTGGCGGTAGCGGGGAAAGATCAGCTTTGGCTCAGGAGATAGAGAGGCTTTCAGACAAAGCGGCGCCGCGTATTGTCCTGGACGATCCGGAAAACAGGAGGTTTTTTGAAGAACTCCCGCCGGGCCAGGCAGCCGGGAGAACGCGTGCGTTGCTGAAGATACAAGATGGCTGCGATAACTTTTGCGCTTTTTGTGTTGTCCCGTATGCTAGGGGCCGCTCGCGTTCACTGCCTGTGGAACGCGCCGTCTCGTTTGCCAGGTCGCTCGATTCGCAGGGGTTCCGCGAAATCGTCATTACGGGCATCGAGATAAGCTCATACGGTAAGGATCTTGACGGTAAGCCTACGCTGACCGAAGTTGTCCGGGAGATAAGCTTTTCTGCGCCGCGGGCCAGGCTCAGGCTCGGTTCGCTCGATCCGGGCGCGGTTACGGAAAGCTTTTGTGATGAGTTGTGTCTTTTGCCAAACTTGTGCGGCCACTTTCACCTGTCGCTCCAAAGCGGTTGTGACGATACGCTCAGGCGCATGGGACGCGTTTACAAAACGGATTCAGTCCGCATGGCGGTTTCAATGCTGCGGCAAAGGTTTCCGAATTGCGGTATAACCGCCGACCTCATCACCGGGTTTCCCGGCGAGACAGAGACGGAGTTTATGTCCACACTTAACTTCGTCGAGGAAATGGCCTTTTCGAATATGCATATTTTTCCGTTTTCTCCGCGTCCCGGGACGCTTGCAAATGATATGCCCGGGCAGACAGAAAAGAGCGTCCGGCGCGAGCGGGCGCGATTAGCAACCGTTGCGGCCGGGCGTATGGCGGGTACTTTCAGATTTTCGCAAATCGGCAAGACGACCGGGGTCCTGTTTGAGCGAAAACGAGGTGGTTGC
>Ga0123353_10000972_pt1 | contig 35078 bp, 16 predicted proteins | sample TergutLab28metaG_3_FD_92763 | JGI IMG/M metagenome (GOLD analysis project Ga0123353, IMG submission 92763) | Labiotermes labralis P3 segment gut microbial communities from Petit-Saut dam, French Guiana - Lab288 P3 | ecosystem: Host-associated > Arthropoda: Insects > Digestive system > Gut ... | reverse complement strand
GTCAGAATTGCGCTGTGTTGGGTTATACTCCATCCCGCGAACGAGACAGGAACCATAACACCGTCGCTTTCTTTGTCAACCGGGTCGTGCATCGGCTTGGGTGTTGTTCTTAAGGTGTAACCGAACTGAACAGAGACGTTTGTATCCATGCCGGGACCGCCTGTACCGCTGCCGGTGTCATAGTAAACATCGAATTTGATATCATTAATATCAGGTGTACCGCTGTTGGTTGAATCATAGCCCCAAAGAGCATAAACAGTTACATCAGCGTCAACAATGTCAATCATTTCAATCCATGATGCAGGAAGCGTGTCGTCCTTTGTCAGAATTGCAGCGTGAGGGGTCATACTCCAGCCCGCGAACGAGACAGGAACCATAACGCCATCGCTTTCTTTGTCAACAGGGTCGTGCATCGGCTTGGGTGTTGTTCTTAAGGTGTAACCGAACTGAACAGAGACGTTTGTATCCATGCCGGGACCGCCTGTACCGCTGCCGGTGTTGTAGTAAACATCGAATTTGATATCATTAATATCAGGTGTACCGCTGTTGGTTGAGTCAAAGCCCCAAAGAGCATAAACAGTCACATCAGCATCAACGATGTCAACAGTCGTTATCCATGACGCAGGAAGCGTATCGTCCTTTGTCAGAATTGCAGCGTGGGGAGTCATACTCCAGCCCGCGAACGCGACAGGAACCATAACGCCGTCACTTTCTTTGTCGACAGGGTCGTGCATCGGCTTAGGTGTTGTCGTTAAGACATAGTCGTCCTGAACAGGGATGTTTGTGTCTCTGACAGGACCGCCTGTACCGCTGCCGGTGTTGTAGTATATGTCATACTTTTCATCATTGAAGTCAGGTATACCGCTGCCGCTTGTGTCATAGCCCCATAATGCATAAACAGTCACTTCATCATCAACAATGTCAACGGTTTCTGTCCATGATGCGGGGAACGTGTCGTCCTTTGTCAAAATCGCAGCGTGCGGAGTCGTACTCCAGCCCGCGAAAACGACATCGATCAAAACGCCGTCGCCCTCTTTGTCAAAGGGATCGCGCGTCGGTTCAGGATATGTGCTTAAGGTATAGCCGTTCTGAACCGGGATGTTGGTATCGGTGCCGGGACCGCCTGTACCGCCGTTGGGGTCATAGTGAACGTCATACCTGACAGCAATAACATCGGGTGTACCGGTACCGGCTGTATCGTAGCCCCAGATGGCGTAAACAGTCGTATCACCGCTAATGGCAACAGTATCTGTCCATGATGAGGGAGGCGTATCATCTTTTGTAAGGATCAATCCATACAGGGCGGTACTCCAGCCCACGAACGAGACATTGACAAGCACGCCGTCACCCTCTTTGTCAACAGGCGCGCGAGACGGCGCGTCTGTGCTTAACAGGTAGGCCGACTGTACAGTCACCGTAACAGGGTTGGGGTACGGGCCTGTGTTTGCCGTACCGCCGTTGAGGTGGTAAGTCAATTCGTACACGGGGTCGGTTATGTCAGGCGTACCTGTGTTGGTCGTGTCATAGCCCCAGACAGCATAGACTGTCACGTCATCCATAACGGAAATGACCGATTCTTCGTCAGGCAATGTGTCACCGTATGCATATATTTCACCGATGGCGCTGTCATCAAGCGTCCAGTACGCAAAGACAACAGGTGTCGGATTACCGAGATAGAGCACATCCGCGTGGTCCGGCTCATCTTCGCTTAACATATAATACTCTTGCTCAAGGACCATCACAGGGTTGGGGGTCGGACCGGTGTTGACAATACCGCCGTTGAGGTCATACGTTAATTCGTGCATGGGGTCGTTTATGTCAGGCGTGCCTGTGCCTGTCGTGTCATAGCCCCAGACAGCGTAGACAGTCACATCAGCCGTAATGGAAATCTCATCAGACCTGAGAGGCAACGGGGTGTTAAATTCGTGTATCACACCAAGTGTACTGTTATCAAGTGTCCAGTACGCGAAGACCACCGGTGTCTGTTCGCCTTGATATAAAACAGGGAATCGAGTCGGCTTCTGTTCAAGGTTTAACGCGTAGGCAGGCTGCTCGGTGACCATCACGGGATTGGGTGTCGGGCCGGTGCCGGCCAAACCGCCGTTGAGGTTGTATCTTAATTCGCGCTCGATGTCTGTGATATCAGGCGTACCTGTGCCTGTTGTGTCATAGCCCCAGACAGCGTAGACAGTCATGTTATCCGAGACGGCAACCGTCGCGGACTCTGCGGGTAATGCCTCACCGCGAGCGTATATCTTGCCGACAGTGGTGTCATTGAGTGTCCAGAACGCAAAGACCACAGGCGTATCCTTCCCGTTGTGCATCTCATTCAAGCGCGTCGGCTCGTTTGTGCTTAACGCGTAGAACGGTTGTTCAGTGACTCTCTCGGGGTTCGGGAACGGACCGCCTGTACCGCCGTTGAGTTCGTAGTAAACGTCGAATTCGGCATCAGTTATGTCAGGCGTTCCCGTACTTGTCGTGTCAAAGCCCCAGACAGCGTAAACAGTCATGTCACCCGCAACGGCAACAGTATCAGACCGTGTCGGCAATGTTTCGCCGCGTGCGTAAACCTTACCGAGGTTGGTGTCGGAGAGTGTCCAATACGCAAAGGCAACAGGTGTCGGCGTACCGTTGAGTAACTCCGGACCGCGCATCGGCATGGGTTCTCTCAATAAAACATAAGCATCCTGCACGGGAATGTTGGTATCAATCGGAGGACCGCCGGTACCGCCAACGAAATTGTAAGTAATATTGTAACTCTCATCATCAACGTCAGGGATGTCGTTTCCGGTGGAGTCAAAGCCCCAAATCGCGTAGACAGTCACGTTATCGTTCACGATATTAACCGTCGTTATCTCAAGCGATTCAAGAATATCGCCGTCGTCTTTCGTCAAGATTTGTGTATGGGGCGCTGCGCTCCAACCGGCGAACACGACGGATGTGCTCATGCCGCGGAACGTACCGTTCACGTGTGTCGGCTCGGGCGTAAACCTTAACGGATAATCGTCCTGCACAGGGACGTTTGAATCAATAATCGGACCGCCGGTACCACCGTTTTGGTTGTAATGAACATTATATCTGTCATCCACAACATCAGGAACGCCGTTGCCGGTGCTGTCGTAGCCCCAAAGCGCGTAGACGGTCACATCACTGTTCGTCACATTGACAGTCGATATCAAAGTTGTCAGATACGATTCATCAGCGGATGTCAGGATTTTGGATGTCGGAAGGGAACTTTCATTTATCCAGCCCACAAACACGACATTAACCATGACATTGTCACCTTCTTTATCAACCGGAAGATGCGTCGGCCTGGGCATGTCCTTTAAGACATAATTGTTCTGCACGGGGATGTTCATATCAGGCTCGGGACCCGTGCCGAATTCACCGCCGTTCAGGTTGTAAGAGATGTTATATTTCACATCACCGACGTCAGGAACGTTATTGCCTGTGGTGTCAAAGCCCCAAATCGCGTAAACAGTCACATCGTCGTCCAAAATATTGACAGTCTTAACTTCCGCTAAATCCAAAAGCGGCTCATCATCTTTTGTCAAGATGTCTGCGACAGGACTTAAACTCCAGCCCGCGAACACGACGGATGTGCTCACGCCGTTGTGCATAGCGCTTGCATGCGACGGCTTTGGCGATTGCTTTAAGAGATAGGCCGGCTGGATGGGAATAGCAAACTCGGTTCCCGGGCCGCCCGTACCGCCGTTGGGGTCGTAAGTAACATCGAATAACAGTTCGGTTAACTTTGCGTAAACGTTAATGTCTCCGGTTGTGCCGGCTTCAACGCCGGTAATCGGAATTGTAAGCAACGAGTCATTATACCATCCTTCGAATATGTGTCCGAAGCGTTCAGGGTCCTCGAAAAGGAATTCACTTGTAACGTTGTAAGTCGCCGGATTCTGATGTTCGGAAGCAAAGACATTGTGGTATGTGATGTTATACTCAATGAGTTCCCACTGCGCATAATAATACGCAGGCCTCGTGTAGAGTCCCATCATAGTGCCCGGCGGAATGTTTGAGCCCGATCCGTCCGATTTATCATTCCAACCCACAAAGCGATAGCCGTCTTGAGTGAAAGTATTTTGCTCAATAACATGATTCGTACCGAGCGAAACATTCACGGTGATTTTTTCATCGTCGCCCGGGAAGTTTTTGTAATACGTGGGGTAGAATTCCCAAACACCGAATAATTCGACTTTTTGCTTGACCTCTCTTTCTTCCACATCATAAAAGACACCATTATTGTCTAACCAATGCGCAAAGCCCCTGTCATAATAATTTTCACCGGTTTCGGGGTTTTTAGGCATCAATTGTTCAAGGGTCTCATGGAAATTTACCGGATTAGGAGCGTCTGCGTAAAGATTCGGAACGTCATTCATAATCGTCATGTCGTAACGAACCGCGCCGCGATTGACGGTATTGACAGTCTCGTTGGTGGGGTCCCACGGTGTCTCCCTCCATGTAAAAAGGATATCATACGGACCGACTAAACCTTTATACGATACAATGCGCTGATCGCGATAAGCAATATTGGCAGAAGTGAGTGTTTGTAAAACACCGGGTTCGTCAAGAACCGTGAAATCGTTCGGACTGGTCGTCCTGTTTATGTAATTCTCAGTTGTGAAATTTCCGGCTGCAAAAGTGGGAATGGTACCTGCGGCAGCGGCTGCACCCCCGCCGTAACGAGCAAGGAAACCAAATCCTCTTCCCAGATTCCAATCAATAGCCCATTCTGAAGTTGGATCTCCGGTGATCTCCCAAGTATCGTAATCATATCTCGCTGTCGAGGTGTGATTCCAATACTCAATTCTCTCCATATTTGTAACCCGGAAATTGGTCTGATTCACGCGATTTCCGTTTAGCGTCAGATTATAGGTATTGCCGGCAGCAGGCAGAGGCTGGAAAAAGGGGCGGCCGTTATTGCCATGATAAATTGTTACATCGGCGGCTCTGTCGATATCAATTATCCCTCTTGACGAATTGATAACCGGATTAGCGGCTGTCGTATTCATGCCGATGACGTGAAGCACTGCCAATTTGTCTACCGTTAAATTACCCGTTTGAATGACAGAAGAATGACCGTGGTTTATTAACCTGACTTCTGCCCCGTAATTAACTCTGAAATCGGAAGTAAAATTAACCATGCGCGAAGTTGTGTTAGTGGCAGTGCCCGTATTACCGTAAATAGTAAGCTTTGAACGATCTCTTAACTCAACGTCACGGAAGTGAACGGACGTATAATTGTTCCTGTTTTGGATATGAACGGTGACGACGGAAGAATTACCCACAGTAAATTTATTTCCGAAACGGATAAAAGCCCCTGAACTGGTGGAGGAAGGGTCCCCGTCACCTGTACTGATAACATTAACTGTACAGAAATCTCCGACTGTGAAATCGCCGAGAGTGTCTGCATTGAACTTGTTATCGACAAGCACATTCATTGTCGAAAAGTTGCCGATGATAACGTGCGGGGTCTCTCCTGCCCCGGCCGCTTCACCGCCGAAAACAGAATAATTTGCCTGACCGGCTCCGTCTCTGAGAGTGTTATAACGCAAATTGATATTGGAGTGGTCATGAATGATGTAATTCGGTCTGGCGCCCATGCTTGCCGTGGTTGAATCATTGCCTATCTGAAACATCATCGGACCTTGAGCCCTTGCAGACCCGCGGGGATTTGTTTTATAAACAGTCACATTGTTCTTAAATTCCACTCTGCCGACTGCCAAGGCTTGACCCCACGCGCAACTGGCGAGAGCTGTCCTGTCATTCATATTTAATGTAATATTGTGCTCAACGCGATTAACATCTTCGTATGAAAGAGTGCCTCCGATACCGAGACCTTCGTTCAATTCACTCGAAGTATTCGTGCCGCCGTAACGGGGGTCGTTGATAACAATTTCAACATCATCCAATGTAACGATACTGCGATTATCCATCATCAGTTGAGGGCCGATATAAAATACATTACGGTAAGTCATATTTGTACCATAATTAGTACCTCCGCTGTTGATAAAACCCCTGTTACCACCGATAATATATGCATTTTCAATGGTTAAGTCGAGTCTGTTTGCTGTATTCGTGTTTGTCCTCATAACATAATGGTTTACGCTGTAATTAGAGATAACACAGAAATACTGCACCCATTTATGCCAATCATCATCACGTGTTGACTGGTCGCCGACATTCACATTTCTTCCTTCACTGCGGTCAACAGCGCCGTTAAAAGTAAGATTTCTCTTATTCCGGTTAAAAAGGGGATTACCGACATATATCGGCATTATAGTCGTAGGCTCGGCGCTTGACAAACGGTTTCGTAATTCATTCTGATTGATATCACTGCCAAGCCAAATGTATGTGATGTGCGTATTAGTTCTGCCCGCATTCGCGGCAGATGCATAACCGGTTGTCATGTTAATACTCGTGAGTTCATACATGCCTCTTGTATTATACACAATAGCTTCATTTGAGAGTGGAGTCGACAAAAGAGAAGAACCAAGACCGACACCGTCTCTGGAATATTCCCAGTCGGGAGCGTCAAAATAAAAGTTAACTTCGCCGGGAGAGTCGACAGTAACGGTTGCGGGTGATGCGGGACCGTGTGTGGTGGTGGTGTTTGTAACGGTCGGGTCGTAGGTCGGATTGAGCAGCCAGTTACCCATTTGAGCCTGAACTTGGTAATCAGCCGCATTTACAGTAACAGGTGATCCGTCCCACTCTATTTCATAAGTCCGATAGAGCCTGTCAACTTTTTTCATTCCCCAGTTGTAATAGGCAAAAGGAAAGGCGGCATCGGGAGTTATCGAAAGATTTCGGTGAGGAACGGTGTTGTCAATCTTTGTCGTGATTTGATAAACGTTAATTGTGATGGTGTTTCCGCTGCGTCCTCTCGGCATCGGCGGTTCTGAGTTTGCCGTCAGATTTTCTTCCTCTATCGCGACAGGGGCGTCGTTGTCATATGTGATGTAAAAACGAACGTCGCCGGTCAAGCCGTAAATGACGAAGTAACGGTCTGACGATTTGGAATTGTCAATTTTAAAAGAAGACCATTCAAAATTAAAGCTGTTGACACCGCCGGCAAATTTAAAAGCGTTGTCGTCACGATCGGTGTAATGTATCTCGTCGGATTCACCGGCAATGCCGCTGAAATCTTGACTGCCGATCAGCCGTTCACTCGGCTGGCCGAATTCGTCGTAAGAAACTTGATACCAATATGCTGTAAAAGACCCGGTACCGATAGAACCATTTTCATCTTCTGCGGCAACGATTGTTGTCCCAAAAGTTCCTGTGACCATCATGATAACAATCATGATTGTGAATAAACGATTAACTAAATGCTCTTTCATATGAAACACACACACTGCTGTTAACAAACCAATATGCCGCGACCGGCACCAATTATATAAATAAAATAAATTTAAAACGTATACACTAATTGAGATAGATTCTGAAAGATGTATATTAAAAAATACATTTCGGAGTTTGTATATAAATATAATATTAATTGTTAAATAATTATAGACCCAAATAACATTATTCTCTAAGAATATTTTTGGATTTAATAGTAATTTTTACTATAAATTAAAGAACTAATTAAATATTGCGATATAATTCGTATACAATTGTTTTACAAAATCCAAAAAACGATATGATGAGACAAAGACCGAGTATGAGAAAGAATCAAAACGGCGACAGAAACAAAAAAATAGGAACAAAATTCCCCACCGATAAAATCGAGGACGGATGAATGTACCGAATTGAGAGAGAAATTAACCAAAATTTTTGACAGAGAATATTTAAATAGATAGATAATGACCGAAATATTAAGTCAAAATAATTTAAATAAAAAATATAAAACCGAAACGTTTAAATAAAGGATTTTGAGCAAAAGAATTTAAAACAAAAAATTAAATCGAAAAGATTTAAATACTAAAAAATAAACCGGAAAATTAAAATTGAAATATTTTACCTTAAAAATTTAAATTGAGAAAATTAATCGAAAAACGAGTTGAAAAACGAGCTGAAAAATGAGCTGAAAAACAAGCTGAAAAACAAGCTGAAAAACAAGCTGAAAAACAAGCTGAAAAACAAGCTGAAAAACAAGCTGAAATGGAAAAACGTGAATAAGAGTCACGACAAAAGATAATTAATTACTCTCTGAAATTTTAAAAACGGTTATGATAATGAGTGAAGGAAATGAGTGAGAGTGATGAGTGAACGCAGATTGACGCGTCAAACTTTTTTCTCGAAATATTTTTAAGATAGGTCAGTGTTTGTTCCACAACTTAATACAAATCATTTATCATTTACCACTATCATTTACCACTATCATTTACCACTATCATTTCTATCATTTTACTTCTCACTCAAAATCAGGATAAGGTGTTTATGCTTCAGGAAATACCGGAAAAATATGAAACCAAAAAGGTTGAAGAACAGATCAACCTGTTTTGGCAGGAAACCGACGCGTATCGTAAGACGCGCGAATGCCGCAAAAACGGCAAAAAATTCTTTTTCGTTGACGGGCCGCCGTATACAACGGGACATATTCACATGGGAACGGCTTGGAACAAAGTCATCAAAGACTCTATTTTAAGATACAGGTCAATGAACGGCGACGCTGTGACAGACACGCCCGGCTGGGATATGCACGGCCTGCCGATTGAAGTCAAAGTCGAAGAAAAACTCGGTTTTCAAAGTAAAAAAGACATTGAAGCATTCGGCGTTGCCGGCTTCATTCAGGAATGCAAGTCTTTCGCGATTGAAAAGAAAGGCGACATGACCGAACAATTCAAAGCGCTCGGCGTTTGGATGGATTGGGACAACCCGTACATGACCTTAAAAGACGAATACATCGAAGCCGCGTGGTGGGTCATCAGACAGGCGTATGAAAAAGAACTTCTCGACGAAGGAAAACGCGTCGTCAACTGGTGCCCCCGCTGCGAAACCGCAATCGCCGATTCCGAAGTCGAATACATGGACAGGACCGATGATTCCGTTTATGTCAAATTCCCGATCATAGACGAAAACGGCGCAAACGGCGCAAACAGCGCAAACGGTGCAAACAGCGCAAACGGTGCAAACAGCGCAAACGACACATACATCGTCATTTGGACGACAACCCCGTGGACCCTCCCGTCCAACGTTGCCGCCGCCGTTCACCCCGATGCCGAATACGTGTATGTCAAAGCGACGCGCGAAGACGGCAAGACCGAAACACTTCTCATCGGCAAAGAAAGCGTCCCCCTCATCATGAAAAGAGGGAAATACGCGTCTCACGAAATTTTAGAGACGAAAAAGGGAGCCGACATTCAAGGTTTGGCATACAGCGCGCCTCTCGCCGCCGAAGTACCGGCACAGTCGGAAATGGCGCACGCCGTCTACCCGGCAGATTACGTGTCACTTGACAACACGGGTGTTGTTCACATCGCCCCGGGGCACGGCTTAGACGACTACAACGTCGGCGCCAAATACGGCCTGCCGATTTTCTGTCCCGTCGGACCAAACGGCGCATACACAAAAGAAGCCGGAAAATACGCCGGCATGAACATCAGAGACGCCAACAGCGTCATCCTTGAAGACCTGAAAAACAAAGACTTAATCTTATCCCAAGGCAAAATCGTCCACCGTTACGGTCACTGCTGGCGCTGCAAAACCGCAATCATCTATTTAGCCACCGAACAGTGGTTCCTCGATGTCGGCAAAATCAAAGACAGCATGTTAACCGCCATTGACGAAGACATCGAATGGACGCCCGACTGGGCCGGTTCCGCCCGCTTCAAAGACTGGGTATCCGGCGCCCGCGACTGGTGCATCTCCCGTCAGCGATACTGGGGCATCCCCGTTCCGATATGGACATGCCGTGACTGTAAAAAGCGCGCCGTCATCGGTTCCAAAAAAGAACTGATCACAAAAGCGGAACTTGCCGGCGACATAGAACTTCACCGCCCGTATGTCGATGACATCAAATTCGACTGCGATTGCGGCGGCAAAATGGTCAGAACCGCAGACGTTTTCGACGTTTGGTTTGATTCCGCCGTCGCCTCCTTCGCAACGCTCGGCTTCCCCGGCCGAACCGACCTCTTTGAAAAAATGTGGCCGGCAGACTTCATCACCGAAGGCCATGACCAAACCCGCGGCTGGTTTTACTCCCAGCTCGGCGCTGCCGCCGCGTCCGTTGGAAAAACGCCGTACAAAAGCGTTTTAATGCACGGTTTTACAATGGACAAAGACGGCAAAAAAATGTCAAAAAGCCTCGGAAACGTCGTCGCGCCCGATGAGGTTATTGAAAAATACGGCGCCGACGTTCTTCGCGCCTATTGCCTTTCCTCCAGCGCGCCGTGGGACGACCTCAAATTCGTATGGGACGATGTGGCCGCCGTGAACAGAACCATCAACATCCTTTGGAACGTTTACAGATTCCCGCAGCCCTACATGATTTTGGATAACTTCGACCCTGCCGCCCACCCGGCAGAATCCTTAATCGGCAGCATGCGCGAGGAAGACAAATGGATCCTTTCCCGCCTCCAGTCCGCCGTCACCGACGTGACCGAAGCGATGAATGAGAAAATGCTTCACAAAGCCGTTCGCACTCTGTTCAACTTCATTTTGGAAGACTTATCCCGCTGGTACATCCAGCTCATCCGCCCCAGAACATGGACGGAAGCCAACGACCCCGACAAGCTTGCCGTTTACGCGGTCCTTTACGAAACGTATGTCACGCTTGCCAAACTGACGGCGCCGTTTATGCCGTACATCTCAGAAACCATGTACCAAAATCTTGTCAAAAACGTCAATGAAAGCGCGCCGCTTTCCGTTCACATGAACGACTGGCCCGCCGCCAAAGAAATATTCATCGACAAAGAAATGGAAGAACACATGGAAATTGTCAGAACGGTCGTGGAAGCCTCTTCCAATGCCCGCCAAAAAGCCGGCCGCAAACTGAGGTGGCCGATTTCAAGAATCGTTGTCGCCCCGACAAGCGAAACCGTTGCCGCCGCGCTGACGCACCTCAAAGACGTGCTTTTGGAACAAACCAACGCCAAAGCCGTGGAAGTTCTCGCCGTCGGCGAATCATGGAAAGATTTAGACGTAAAGATGAGCCCCAACCAAAGCGTTCTCGGCCCCGCCTTTAAGCAAAACGCCAAAAAAGTTGCCGACGCGCTCAACGAAGCCGGCGCCAAGTCTTTAAAAGACGCATTCGCCCGCGTGGATGAAATGGAGTTGACCCTCATCGACGGCACAACCGTCATCGTCACGCCCGACATGGCAGAATTTGAAGAACTCATCCCGCAAGGCATAGCCGGCAGCGAATCCGACTGCGGCATGGTTTACATCGACGCCAAACTGACAAAAGAATTAGAAGCCGAAGGCTACATGCGCGAAACAATCCGCCGTATCCAAGACATGAGAAAAGAAATGGACTTGGCTGTCGACGCGCAAATCACCGCCGACATTCAAATAAAAGACGAACACGTCGCCTCACTAATCGCCCCCATGGCAGAAAAAATCGCATCGGAAGTTCGCGCAGGCGAATTAAACTTAAACACAAGCGCGCCTGCCGGCGACCTCGTGAAAGACTGGGAAATCGAAACCATCCAAATGGTCATCGGCATTTCGGAAAAGAAGGCGTAAACCGCCTTCTTCATTTCTTTTTTTAAAAAAATCGTCTTTCATTTCTTTTTTTAAAGAAACGTATTTCGTTTGTTCTCAAATATTGAATGAACAGCAGAGCGTCTTTTTCCCGTGATTTTCAAGAGACGGCCGCGCGCGCCCGCGCCGCGCCGGCCTCAGCCATAAATCAATTCACTCAAAAATTCTCAAAAAATCACTCAAAAATTCTCAAAAAATCTCAAAAAATCACTCCGAAACCACGCAACACAGTTCGCGGACGCGCTCTTTTTCGCCGACAACGGAAATGACATCGCCTTCGCGGAAAATAAAAAAGCCGTCGGGATTCATGATTGTTTCTTCATCGCGCTCAACGCCAATCACCAGACACTTGGACCTGTCCCTGATATTGCAGTTGCAAAGGGGCTTATTCAAAAACGGCGAATTCTCTTCAATGACGAACTGCTGAAGAATAACTTCTTCCCTGTCTTTCTTTTCGGGCGCCAGCGAATGGCTTTCGATTTCTCTTTTGAAAACGTTCATCTGCTCATCCGTTCCGAGGAGGACAATTTTATCCAGCGGGTAAAGATGCTCGGCGCCGCCCGGAATATTGAACCTTTGGTCGCCGCGGATGATAGAAACGATATTGACGCCGTACTTTTCGCGAAAGCCGAGTTCCGCCAATGTTTTACCGATGACCGGGGATTCGGAGTCCACTTCAAACGTGTCCATGTGAACATCCGCCAAAGCGGTCACTTCCGCCTCTTTTTTGAGCTTGCTGAACGTTCGTTCGTTGAGGTTGTTCATAAACCGCGTTTCAATTCGAGTGTACTGATTCTGAAGCGTTTTTGACAAAACGGCAAAGGCCAGCAGGAAAAAAACAATAATAACGATAATGCCGATTGCCGACGTATATTCCATGAAAATGACATAAGAAGCAATCAGCGCCGCGACCAAGAAACGAACCAGCATCAAAGAAATCAAATAACTCGTTTTGAAATTAGAGTCATTCCACAGCGTTTCAAACTGTTTTGTCCTCATCCGGCTCATCAAAAGCGCGCTCAAAAACGGCGCCATAAAAAGAAACGTAACGGCAACCGACAAAACCGAACCTTGCCACCCGCCGATATGGCCTTTCACAAACGGCGAGAGATAAGAAACGGACAAAAGAGCGATAGCAATCAGAAGAACGCCGTAAATCACAATCACCAAAATGTTGGTTTTGAGAACCTTCTTCCAAATGTTCTCCTTGTTAATGGTTTTACTCCCCTGCCCGTAATTGTCCAAAAAGCTGCAAAGTTTCGGCGGCAGGATTTTTCCAAAAGCGTTGTAAGCCTTATCGGAATGTTGAATCATATACGGCGACGTAAATGTCGTAATCACCGAAACGGCAATAATCACCGGAAATAAAAAGTCGCTTGTCACGCCCAAAGCCAAACCGACGCCGGCGATGATGAAAGAGAACTCACCGATTTGCGCCAGCGAGAACCCCGACTGCATCGAAACTTTCAGATTCTGCCCTGAAATGAGGACGCCGAAAGATGAGATAATCGCTTTGCCGACAAGCGTCACCCCTGTCACAATAACAATCGGAACGGCGTAATCAATCAAAATTTGAGGGTTAAGCATCATGCCGACGGAGACGAAAAAAACCGCGCCGAACAAATTCTTAATCGGCTTTGTCACGTGCTCAATCTTTTCACTGTCAATGGTTTCCGCCAAAATCGAACCCATGATAAAAGCGCCGAGAGCGGAGGAAAACCCGGTCTTAACGGAAATGACAACCATCCCGAGACACAACCCAATCGCGACAATCAGCAGCGTCTCCTCATTCATATATTTTCTGACGTATCGAAACACGCTCGGCAGAATGAAAATACCGGAAACGAACCACAGAATCAGGAAGAACAACATCCTTTCAACGCTTTCAATCAATTCCGCCCCGAGAGACGCGTGCGCCAAAACAATTGCCGGAAGCAAAACCATGATTAAAATCGCGATCAAGTCTTCAACAATCAAAACGCCGAAAACCACATTCGTAAACTTCTGTCCTCGAAGTTTTAAATCTTCAAAAGCTTTGATGATAATCGTTGTCGACGACATCGCCAGCATCGATCCCAAAAACAGACAATCCATGTAATGCCAGCCCATCAAGTAGCCGGCGGTAAACCCGATAATCAGCATCGCCACGACTTCCGTTATAGCCGTAACCGAAGCCGTGCCGCCGACTCTCATCAGTTTTTTAAAACTGAATTCCAAACCAAGCCCGAACAAAAGAAAAATAACGCCGATTTCCGCCCATAAAGAAACATTTTCGGTATCAGAAATCGTTGGAATGTACTGTCCCAGATTGCTCGGCAAATAAGCGATCAAATACCCGCTAATCAAAAGCCCCGCGACAATGTAACCCAAAACAAGCGGCTGCCTGAGGCGCTTAAAAACAAGCGTCATGACGGCGGCGGCGATTAAGATTAAAGCCAAATCCCCAATCAGCGGAGACAACTCTAACGACATGAATATTCCCCGAAACGGTATTGTTTTTATTATTGTTTTTATGAAAGTTTTGTTTTAACGATACTGTTCTGTTTTTATAAATTTATAATAGTTAGTTTTTGAAAAATAAAAATGAAAATAACTTCGTGACATAATCGAATGTTCACTTAATTTAAAATATTTTCGGGGCAAAATGAGAAAATAACAAGCACGGCAGACAGATAATGAAACAGAAGGATTCGTTTGAAAGAATTCGCCACCGGTTAAAAGAAAACAAATTCTGCCGCCGATTAATCGAATATGGTTAAAATTTAACTGATTAATCGAAAACGGTTAAAATTTAGCTGATTAATCGAAAATGGTTAAAATTTAGCTGATTAATCGAAAACGGTTAAAATTTCGCTGATTAAACGAAACGATTAAAATTTCGCTGATTAAACGAAACGATTAAAATTTCGCCGATTAAACGAAAACAGTCTAAGAATACAAATAAAACAAAACAGTCTAAGAATACAAATAAAACAAAAACGATTAAACCGATACAGATAAAACAAAAACGGTTAAACCGATACCGATAAAACGAAACAGTTAAACCGCTGTCGATAAAAAGAAAACGGTTAAAGCAACACCGATAAAACGACAACGGTCAAATTGACACAAATCAAACAAAAATGGTTAAACCGCCGCCGCCCCTTGCTTCTCAAAGATTCTCTTTTCCACTTGTTCGAACGTTTCGTCCAAGTTCGCGCTGCAGAACTGGCTGTTGTAAAGCATCGCGTAAAAGCCGTTTTCTTCCATCAGCTCATCGTGGCTGCCACGCTCGATGATTCGTCCTTTGTTGATGACCAAAATTAAATCGGCGTTTCGAACTGTGGATAAACGGTGAGCGATGACAAAACTTGTACGGCCGGCCATCAGAGTCGCCATGGCGTTTTTGATTTGAGCTTCCGTTAACGTATCGACGTTGCTTGTCGCCTCATCCAAAAGCAAAATGACGGGATTTGAGAGAAAAGCGCGAGCGATTGTCAGCATTTGTTTTTGCCCTTCCGAAATGTTGGACGCGTCCTCATTGATGACCGTATCGTATCCCTGAGGCAGTTTTCTGATAAAAGAGTCGGCGTAAGCCATTTCCGCCGCCTTGATGATGTCTTCTTCGGATGCGCCATCGCTACCGTAAGCGATGTTGTCGCGAACGGTGCCGTTAAACAGCCACGGCGTTTGAAGAACGATGCCGAAAAGACTGCGCAAATGCTCGCGTTTCATTTCCGTGATGTCGATGCCGTCGATTCGGATATGACCGCTGTCCGCCTCATAAAAACGCATCAGCAAGTTCAAAATTGTCGTTTTTCCGGCGCCCGTCGGTCCGACGATTGCCACCGACTCGCCCGGGCGAATGTTCAAATTCAAATCCGAAATAACGGGGCGGCCGGGTTCGTAGCTGAAAGAAACGTTCTCAAAGACGACCTCACCTGCCGGATTTTGAAGCGCGTCGGAGTGGGTGTCGGAAAGGAAGGCGGAGTGGGCGGCGGAGTGGGAGGCGGAGTGAGTGTCGGAAAGGGAGGCGGAGTGGGAGGCGGAGTGGGAGGCGGAGTGGGCGACGGCATGAACGCTGTCCGGCAACTCTTCCTCGGCGTCGAGTAAAGCAAAAACATGTTCCGCTGACGCGAGCGTTGACTGGATCATGTTGATCACTGTTGAAATCTGCGTTATGGGATGCGTAAACTGTTTTGAATAAAGGATAAAGGACTGGACGCTACCGATTGTCATTGTGCCGGCGAGAACGAAAAGGCAGCCGGCGATACAGACTATCACGTAACCGATGTTTTGAACGGAATACAAAATCGGCATGGCAATGCCCGAAATGAACTGCGCTTTCCAACCGGCAGCGTAAAGCTCTTCGTTCACCGCGTCAAACACTTCTTCTGATTTCTTTTCGCGGCTGAAAGCTTTGACAATCTTGTGTCCTGCATACATTTCTTCGATATGACCGTTCAGCGCCGCCATTCGCTCCTGCTGCCGCTTAAAATAAGGCTGAGAGCGGCTGACGATGATTTTTGTAAAAACCGCCGAAACCGGTAAAATCATGATACAGACAATCGTCAAATACGGATTGATGTAAAACATAATGAAGATAATACCAACCAGCGTCACCGCCGACGTAAACATCGAAACGGCGCCCTGCTGAAGCGTGTTGCTGATGTTGTCAATGTCATTAATAACGCGGCTCATGATTTCGCCGTGTGTGTGCCCGTCATAATATTTCAATCGCAGACGGGACAATTTGGAGCCGACGTCAGACCGAAGGTCGGCAACGACTTTCTGCGTCACCCCCGCCGTAATATACTGCTGGGCAAAAGCGAAAGCGGAACTGCCGGCATAAAGGCCCAAAAGAATCAGCAAAAGCGTCGTCACCGCTGAAAAGTCAACGGCAATCCTGCCGCCGCCCGACCCTGTAATCCCGTCGAACAGCACATTAATGATTTCGCCAATCAAAAGAGGCGCCAAAACCGAAAACATCGTGCTTAAAACCGCCGTGACAAAAACAACGGCGATTTTGAATCTGTGCGGCTTCAAATAAGCGAAAACCCGTTTAAGAGTGACTTTAAAGTTTTTCGGCTTTTCAGCGCCGCCGAAAAAACCGGGGCCGCCGGCAGGGCCGCGCCGGCTGCGGCGTCCCGTCAGCGTAGGATTCGGGGCGGTGTTCGAGGCGGTGTTCGAGGCAGTGTTCGGACCGGTGTTTTCCGGCCGCCGAGAAGAAGAGCCGCCTGCGCCCGCGCCCGCCGAGCCTTCCGTGCTCGCTACACCGCCGGTTAAACTGCCTATACTCGCTGCGTTGCCCGCGCTCATCGTGTCGCCCCCGCGTTGTTTGCGTCTGCGTTTGCGTCTGCGTCTGCGTTTGCGTCTGCGTTTGCATCTGCGACTGTGCATGCGTTTTCCGGCAACTCGGGCGAAACATCGCCGCCTGCCTGAGACGCGACAATTTTGCGATAGATATCGCAGGATTCCATTAATTCGGCATCCGTTCCGATGCCGGTGATTTGACCGCCGTCAAGCACAATGATTTTGGAAACGTTGCGAATCGTTGCCGCCCGCTGTGCCACGATAATAACGGCGGCGCCTGAGATTTCCGTTTTCAGCGCGCGCCTGAGGTTGGCGTCTGTTTTATAATCCAGCGCCGAAAAGTTGTCATCAAAAATGTAGATATCCGGCCTGCCGACGATGGCGCGCGCGATTGTCAGTCTTTGTTTTTGGCCGCCCGAGACGTTCGTTCCCCCTTGGGAAATAAAAGAGGAGATGCCTTCGTCCATGTTTTCAACAAACTCTGCCGCTTGAGCGATTTCAAGAGCTTTCCAAATCTCTTCTTCCGTTGCGTCTTCTTTGCCGAACCTGATGTTTTCGGCGATTGTCCCCGAAAACAAAAGAGCCGTTTGAGGCACAAACCCGATATTCTCCCGAAGCGCCTTTTGAGAAACGCGGCGCACATCCGCGCCGTTGACGAAAACCGCCCCTTCGGAAACATCATAAAAACGCGGAATCAGGCTGACCAAAGACGTTTTCCCGCAACCCATACCGCCGATAATCGCAACCGTTTCGCCGCGCCCGACAGAGAAAGAAATATCTTTTAAAACAAAAGCGTCAGACTCAGACTCGCCGTACCGAAACGACACATTTTTGAATTCGACCGCGGGAACGCCACCGTCGAAGTCAGAGTCAGAATCAGAGTTAGAATCAGAGTCAGAATCAGAGTAAAAGGCGACTGAAACGTCTTTTGCAGGGTCTGAAACGTCTTTTGCAGGGTCTGAAACGTCTTTGTCAGGGTCTGAAACGTCTTTGTCAGGGTCTGAAACGTCTTTGTCAGGGTCTGAAACGGCCGGCTCGGCATCCAGCACTTCTAAAATGCGGTCGGCTGAAACTTTGGCGCGCGGGATGATGATAAAAATATAAGAAATCATGATAACCGACATCATAATCATCGCGACGTACTGAATAAAAGCCATCATGTCTCCAATCGTCAGGTTCGCCGTTTCAACGCGAAGCCCGCCGTACCACAAAACAGCAATCGTTGTCAGGTTCATCAGAAACAGCATTCCCGGGAACAATAGAGCCGCGATGCGATTCACTTTCAAAGAGTAACGCATCAACTCGTCATTCGCCTCCTCATACTGATGATTCGCCGCCTCTTCTTTGTTAAAAGCGCGAATAACGCGAACGCCGGTCAAGCGTTCCCGAAGAACGCGCCCGAGCCCGTCCAACCTATTCTGCATTTCCTTAACCATCGGCATGATTTTGCGCGAAACAAAAAAAACGAAAACCGCAAGAACCGGAATAACGAGCAAAACCGCAAAAGACAAAGCGGCATCCTTTAAAAACATCAAAATCAACCCGCTGACAAACGTCAGCGACGCGACAACAACAACGCGCAAAAGCATCATGAAAACATTTTGAATCTGAGTCACATCATTGGTCGTCCGCGTCACCAACGTAGACGTCCCAAACCCGTCAAACTGATTCAACGACAAAGATTCAACCTTCACAAACAAATCGCGCCGAAGCAACTTCGCAAACCCCGTCGACGCCCGCGCCGTATAATACCCCGCCGCAATCGAACACAGCATACTGAAAACAGTCAGCGCCAGCATATACCCGCCCAATTCGTAAATATAAGAAACATTACCTTCAACAATCCCCCCGTCAACCATCCTCGCCATCAGCCCCGGCAGCATCAGCTGCGTCAAACAATGAAGAAACGTCAGAAAAAACGCCGCCGAAATAAAAAACTTATACGGCCTCAAATACGTCATCAATTTTTTCATGAACATCTTTCCGCGGCAAACAGCAAACAGCAAACAACAGACAACAAACAAAGGGCGCTTATCTTCCAATTTTCAGACAAAAAATAAAGCAATACCCATTACAAATACTTCGGGATATAAAAATTATAGCCGTCCCTCATGGAATGACAGCGCAAGACCTTTGCGTCATGATGAAAAAAGGGAAGGAAAGGAAAAAGGAAGAGAATAGGAAAAAGGAAGAGAATAGGAAAAAGGAAGAGAATAGAAAAAAGAGAAGAAAGGAAAAGAGAAGAAAGGAAAAGAGAAGAAAGGAAAAGAGAAGAAAGGAAAAGGGAAGAAAGGAAAAGAGAAGAGAATAGGAAAAGGGACAATACCGGCTGAAAACAAACAAAAAACATACAACCACCTCCATTTTCGGAATTGGGCGATGCGAAGCAGCGCACAAATACGAAAATGGAGATTTCTGCCAAAAAATAACGAGAAATATAAACAATATTTTTTTTTGAAAAATGCAAGATGAAAAGAGTGAAAAGAGAAAAAAAGAAAGGAAATAACGAGAAATACAAACAATATTTTTTTTTTGAAAAATGCAAGATGAAAAGAGTGAAAAGAGAAAGAAAAAGCAAGATGAAAAGAGTGATAAAAGAAAGAAAAAGAAGAGAAAAAGAAGAGAAAAAAGAAAGAAAAACGAACAAGTTACTTCTTGTCCGCTTTCTCAATAGCTGCCTGAGCGCCCGTCAAACGAGCAATCGGAACTCTGTAAGGCGAGCAGCTCACATAATCCAATCCGATTTCATACGCAAAGCGGATTGAGTGAGGTTCGCCGCCGTGTTCGCCGCAAATGCCTATCTTTAAGCCGGGCTTTGTCGCCCTTCCTCTTTTAACGCCGATATCCATCAGCTCGCCCACGCCCTCGCGGTCCAAAACCGCGAACGGGTCTTCGGGGAGGACGTCGTGTTCGATGTAAAGCGGAAGGAACTTCGCCACGTCGTCTCTGGAAAAGCCGAAAGTCGTTTGAGTTAAGTCGTTGGTACCGAAGGAGAAGAAATCGGCGTGCACTGCGATTTTGTCGGCGGTGATGACAGCGCGCGGCAGTTCAATCATGGTGCCGATGGTATAGTCAATCGTTATACCGCACTCTTTCATGACCTGCGCGGCGGTTTCTTCCACATCTTTTCGGGTGATTTCCAATTCTTTCACGTGGCCGACGAGCGGAATCATAATTTCGGGCTTAACGACAACGCCTTCTTTAACCAGCTGACAGGCGGCTTCAAAAATGGCGCGCGTTTGCATGTTATAAATTTCAGGATAAGTAATGCCCAAGCGGCAGCCTCTGTGGCCGAGCATCGGGTTGAGTTCGTGCAAATTGACGACGCGGTGAATCATATTTCCGATTTTGGTGATTTCTTCCTGCGGCGCGTTCTTGCACTTCAAATCAGCCAAAAGCTCCTGAAGTTCATACACTTTGGGAAGGAATTCGTGAAGCGGCGGGTCCAAATATCTGATCGTCACAGGTTTGCCCTGCATCACGCGCAGAATGCCGAGGAAGTCTTCTCGTTGCATCGGCAGGAGGATTTCCAAATACTTTTCGCGCTCTTCTTTGGTTTCGGACATGATCATAGCGCGGACGACCGGAATTCTGTTCTCTTCAAAGAACATGTGTTCGGTTCGGCAAAGGCCAATGCCTTCCGCGCCGAGGTCCAGCGCTTTTTGCGCGTCTTCGGGGGTGTCGGCATTGGTCCTGACGCCAAGGTCGCGAACGGCATCCGCCCAGCCGAGCAAAACTTCAATTTCGGGGCTGATTTCCGGCGGGATTAACGGCATTTCGCCCATAATCACACAGCCGGTGCTGCCGTCAATTGTAATAAAATCGAGTTCTTTAATTTCAATGTTGCCGACAAAGAATTTTTTGTCTTCGGGGGAAATGGTAATTTCACCGCAGCCGACAACGCAGGGCTTGCCCATACCGCGGCCGACAACAGCGGCGTGCGACGTCATTCCGCCGCGCACCGTCAAAACGCCTTCGGCAACATACATGCCGCCGATGTCTTCAGGAGACGTTTCGGTTCTGACGAGGATGATTTTTTCACCCATTTCTTTCATCTTTTCCGCGTCTTCCGGCGTAAAAACAACTTTACCGACGGCGGCGCCGGGGGAAGCCGGCAAGCCTTTTGCTATGACATTCTGTTTAACGGACGGGTCAATCATCGGGTGCAAAAGCTGATTAATTTGAGCAGGCGTGACACGCATGATAGCTGTTTTTTTGTCGATTAAACCTTCTTCGACCATGTCAACGGCAATCTTTGCGGCGGCGCGGGCGGTTCTTTTGCCGCCTCTTGTCTGAAGCATGTAAAGTTTGCTTTCTTCAATCGTAAATTCGATATCCTGCATGTCCTTGAAGTGTTTTTCAAGGGTTTGGCAAATATCGACCAGCTGCTTGTAGGCGGCCGGAATTTTCTTTTCCAGCGTTGAAATCTCGGCCGGCGTTCGAATGCCGGAAACGACGTCTTCGCCTTGGGCGTTGATGAGGTATTCGCCGAAAAACTTGTTTTCGCCGGTGGACGGGTCTCTTGTGAACGCGACGCCCGTGCCGGACATGTCGCCCATGTTTCCGTAAACCATGGACTGAACGTTCACAGCGGTTCCCCAGTCGCCGGGGATGTTGTTAATCTTTCTGTATGTAATCGCGCGCTGAGAGTTCCAAGAATCGAAAACGGCGTCAATCGCCATGAACATTTGCTTTTCCGGTTCCTGCGGGAAGTCAAAGCCTTTTTCTTTCTTCACGATTTCTTTGAATTCGTTAACGAGAACTTTCAAGTCTTCCGCGGACAAGTCGGTGTCGGATGCCGCTTTTGAACTCTCTTTTCGTTTTTCCAAAACTTTTTCAAAAACGTTGAATTCAATACCTAAAACGACATCGCCGAACATTGAGATGAAACGGCGGTAACAGTCAAAAGCGAAACGGGCGTTTTCGGTCTTGTTGGCAAGGCCGATAACGGATTGATCATTCAGTCCTAAATTTAAAACAGTGTCCATCATTCCGGGCATGGAGATGCGCGCGCCGGAACGGACAGAAACAAGAAGAGGGTCTTTAGCGTCACCGAGTTTTTTACCGGTGCTTTTTTCCAACTCTTTGACGGCTTTCAATATTTCGCCGCGCATTTCGTCCGTCAACCCTTTGACAGCCAAATAATGCGTGCACGCTTCTGTTGTAATTGTGAACCCCGGGGGCACCGGAATATTTAAATTTGCCATCTCGGCGAGGTTTGCGCCTTTACCGCCGAGTAAATCTTTCATATTGCTTTTCCCTTCAGTTTGGCCGGCGCCAAACATGTAAACGTACTTTGACAAAGTCTCCCTCCACTGTTTTGCTCATTTTTTGATTATTCGATTCTAATGTTCGATTCTTCTGTGCTTATCTGTGGCGCGTTTCGTTTTTGTATCCCCGCCCACCCGCTAACCGCGGATAAAAACCCTTGCCGCTGCAGGGGGCGCTGATTTAAGTTTTACAAGTTTTAAGTTTTAAGTTTTAAGTTTTATAAGTATTACAAATTAAAAATTGATTAAAATAAGAACATCGAAAAAGCAAACGGCATGATTCGCCACAAATCGGCTGCCATTCGCTTCAGTCAAACGTATGGTTGGAGATTGAAGGATGATTAATATAAATCTGTTCGTTGACTATGCGAAAATTTTTCGTCATGCCATAGAAATATGATAGATATTTTGAACAAAATGACAAAAGAAAACTCCCAACATGACAGCGTCCAAAATATAATTTTCAAATTCAAGTAAAGTATAAATAACAATTAAAAGTAGGAACCGCCCTTTTCTTCAGTACCCTCGGCCTCGGCGCCCGATGACGATGAACGATAAAGATGGCGATGAAGATGAAAATGAAGATGGCGCAGTGACAGTGCCAACAGGGAAGGTGCCGACAGGGAAGGTGCCGACAGGGAAGGTGGTAACAGGGAAGGTGCCGACAGGGAAGGTGCCGACAGGGAAGGTGGTAACAGTGGCGGTAGCAGTGCCACGTTCGCGAAGCGAACGGCTATTACAAAAAAAAGCTGATGATGTGACTGCTGCTGATGTGACTGCTACATGCATTGGCTGCCTGCATTTGCTACCTGCGTTTGCTACATGCATTGGCTGCCACCTGCCGTTTGGAACTTGCTACATGCATTAGCTGCCACCTGCCGTTTGGAACTTGCTACATGCATTAGCTGCCACCTGCCATTTGGAACTTGCTACATGCATCTGCTTTTTTTTGTAATAGCCGTTCGCTTCGCGAACGTGGCACAGCTACCGCCAATGCAACTACCGCCACTGCTACCAACGCCACTGCTGCTGTGCCTGCTCCTGCTGTGCCTGCTCCTGCTGTGCCTGCTCCTGCTGTGCCTGCTCCTGCTGTGCCTGCTCCTGCCGTGCCTGCTCCTGCTGTGCCTGCTCCAGCTGTACTTGCTGCCACTGTGCCACGTTCGCGAAGCGAACGGCTGTTTAAAAAAAAGTTGCTGTTGCCGTTCCTGCTGCTACTGTACCTGCTGCCACTGCACCTGCTACCGCTGTACCTGCTGCTGCCACTGTTCCTGCAACTGCTGCCACTGTGCCTGCTGCTGCCGCTGTTTCCACTAACGCAACCTGTACTGTCTATATTCCCGCCGCTTTACTCGCCGATAACACTCATCTCTGAAATCCTTATTGATGGCGTCACGATGCCGCCGACATTTTTGACATCTCTTCCGGCGCCGTCTATGTTTTTCAGCATCTCGAATACGTTGCCGGAAATCATGACGGATTTGATGGGGGTTGTGAGTTCGCCGTTTTCGATTAGGAAGGCGTTTCGGCCTTCCACCGAGAAGTCGCCCGATATTTCGTTGGCGGTGTGAGCGCCGATGATTGTGTTGATGTAGATGCCTTTTTTCGTTTCGGCGATGATGTCAGAGGGGGGGTATTCGATGATGAAGTTGCTCAAGTCAACGGATGGTGCTGCTGCGTATGAAGGGCGGTATCCGTTGCCCGTGCTTTTCACGCCGTCTTTGCCGGCGGTGTAGCTGTCATACAGGTATGATGACAAAACGCCTTTCTCGATAACGGGTGTTCGCTGCGTCGGGACGCCTTCGTCATCAAAGGGGGCGCTCGCGATACCGCCGGCCAGAGCGCCGTCATCGATGACCGATAAGCCTGAGACAGCGATTTCTTCGCCGAGGCGGCCCGCTAAGCCGGAGCGGCCTTTTTGGACGTTGTCGGCGTCAACGGATGACGCGAGCGTATTTTCCAAAATATCAGAAAAAGAAAACGGATGGAAAATGACCGGCATCTTTTCAATGCCGACAGAAATCCCTTTTAAAGATTTCTTCGCCAACTCGGCGGCGTTTTTGCCGATAGACGCAAAATCCAATTCATTCCGGCGGGAAACAGCGTAATCGTAAGCCGTCGAAACCTCACCCGATTGAGTCGTCACGTCGGCGAAACCTGACACGGATGTCCCCCTCTTCTCGCCGGCGAGGCCGTTCGTATTCATAATAAAAAAATAAGAAACCGACCGCGAAAACCCGCCGGATGTCGGGATCATGTTTTCAACTTCTTTCACGCCCGAAATCATATCCGCCGCACAGCCGATACACTCTTCCAAACTCATTTCAACAATCTTGTCATCAAACAAACCGCCGACGGATTGATAACCGCCGCCGCCGCCACCGCCGCCACCGCACTTTTCGGGAAGACTCTTAAAAAACGGGTCCGCTTCCATCACCTTAGCCGAAGCAATCGCCGCCCTCATCGTCTCTTCAAGACCCGACATGACATTGGTGCCGGCAAAACCCGCGGCGCCGTTCACGACCGCGCGAACGCCGTACCCGGTCTTCACGCTCCTCTTCGCCGTTTCAATAACGTCTTTATTAAATTGAATGCTCGTCGATTCAACAACAGACAACACGATTTCGGCTTCCGCCGCGCCCCATCCTTCTGACAGTTTCAGCGTTTTTTCAACACCGGCTTTGACATCTTCAACGGAAAACGCGCCGATTGGAAATATATCCGCCATCTCAAGCGCCTCCAACCGTTGCTTTTGAAATCGAAATGTGAGGCGCCCCGTCGGTGACGGGAACCGTCTGTCCGGCTTTCCCGCAATGCCCGGCATGGAGTTTGACATCGTTTCCGACCATTTTGATTTGCTTTAAGATATCCAGCGTTTGCCCCGACAGCGAAACATCGCGAACAAGGTCGGTGATTTCGCCGTTTTTAATAAGGTAGCCCTTTTCCGCGTTAAACTGAAAAACGCCTTCGCCCGTGTTGACTTGGCCCCCGCGGGAACCGATCAGATAAATACCGTCTTTAATGTCTTCCAATATTTCTTCAAAAGAGGCGCCGCCCTTTCCGATGTAAGTATTGCTCATACGGACAACGGGCATGGCGTAACCCTGCGCGCGCGCGTGCCCGACGTTCCCGACGTACCCCGCGTTACCGGCGCGCCCGACGTACTCGGCGTTACCGGCACGCCCGGCATCACCGGCGCTTCCGGATTCGCCGCCGAAAATGCCGGCGGTTTCGCGGGAGTGCATGAAAGCGTTCAAAACACCGTCTTTAATCAGAACGGTTTTTTCCGGCGAAACGCCTTCGGCGTCAAACGGATAGAATCCGTATTCGTGCAGTGTCGGGTCGTCAATGACTGTCAATTCCGGGATTGCGATTTGTTCCCCGAGCTTTCCCGCCATGACCGAATCTCCCTGAAGCACCAAATCCGCTTCCGACGCGTGGCCGACCGCTTCGTGTGTAAAGACGCCCGCCAATTCCGGGTCCAAAACAACGGGAAGCGCGCCGCCTTTCGGCGTTTTGGCATTCAGCAATTCCAGCGCCGTTTTCGCCGCTTCCCGCGCCAGTGAAAACGGGTCGTTTCGTTCAAAAATTTCATAGCCGGCAATGTTAAAACGGCTTTCTCGGCCCGCCTGATAACAGCTGCCCTCCGCCGCGACAGCCGAAATCGAAAAACCGCTTCTGACCGTCCGATATTCCTTTTCATCCCCTTCCGAATTGAAATATCTTGTCAAAAGAATCGCTTCGGAATAAGAAACGCGCGTGCTTTTAATCCCTTCCTCCCGAGCGCATTTTTCAATGTCGCGAAGCATTTGCGCTTTCTCTTCAGCCGAAATATCATCAGGATTGATTTTAATAACGGGCATGCTGCCGATTTTTTTTCTTCTGCTCCTTTCGGAAACCGTTTTCAACTCGATTCTTTCTTTCGGCGTCCGCCTGTTCATCGACGCCGCAAGCTCCGACGCGTTTTGAATCCCCGCCTGCAAATCCGCGTCGCCGTCGGCGGATGTATACCCCCAAGACCCGCCGCAAAGCGCCCGGATGCCCGCGCCTTTCGTATTGTTCCTCGAAACCGTTTCCAACTCCCCGTTGTCTAAAATAATCGTCATGGAATGTCCTTCGACCTGATTGACATCATAATACTGAACGCGATCCATTGATAATTCCTCCCATTGTTTTTGATTCCATTTCCTTCAATTGTTTTTGATACTCTCAATCGTTTTTAAGATTTTAAGATTTCTGACACGCTTTAAGATTTTTTAATATAAAATATAATAATGCTCATTCTGATAATAACTGTTTTTCATATAAAATTCAAAACCGGTTTCATAAATTTAAGAACAATTTTAAATATTTATTTATCAGTTGTATGGATACGATTTAACAAGACGTCATTGATATTGGCAACGAACGGAACACAGAATTAAGATTAAGAGTTACAGAGTTAAGAGTTACAGAGTAAAGAGTTACAGAGTAAAGAGTTACAGAGTAAAGAGTTACAGAGTAAAGAGTTACAGAGTAAAGAGTTACAGAGTAAAGAGTTACAGAGTAAAGAGTTAAGAGTTATTGAGTTACAGAGTTATGCAGAGTTAAAAACTATGGCTGTTAATAAAATCGCGTCCGACACCCTTGACTTTATTTTGGAATCCTGTAAAGCGTCTCATCCTCACGAGTTCGGCGCCCTTTTGGAAGCGGAAGGAGAAACGATTATCAATGTCATCTACCTGCCGGGAACGGACACAACGCGGCGAAGCGTCAGCTTGAAAACATGGATGATGCCGAATATGCCGCACGCCGGCTCCGTTCACAGCCACCCCAGCGGCGCCGCGCGCCCTTCCGAACAAGACTTAATCTTTTTCCGGTCAAATGAAGTCAATATCATCGTCGCAAGCCCGTACACGCGAAGCTCGTGGAATGCGTTTGACAACAGCGGCAATTTGATGAGGCTCGAAATTGTGGATTACGATTTCGGCGATGAAGAATATGACTTTGAAGAGTGGAAATGAAGAAGACGAAAAGTGAAGAAAAAGATAAATAAAACAAGCGGCAAATGAATTAAAGATAAAAAAAAGATAAAAAGATAAAAAAAGATAAAAAAACCATTCCTGAAATCTGATGATACAAAAATGATAGACTTATCCGTTATTCCTGAATCAAGCGGCTGTTACATTTACCGCGATAAAGACAATGAAATCATCTACATCGGCAAGGCGAAAGATCTTAAAAAACGTGTGTCCAGTTATTTTCAAAAACGAGAATTAGATCAAAAGACCCGCCTTTTGGTGAAGCACATTGATTCCGTTGACTTCATTGTCACTTCCAATGAGGTCGAAGCGCTGATTTTGGAAAACACGCTGATCAAAAAGCACACGCCGAAATACAATATTGATTTAAAAGACTCAAAGAGCTACGCTTTTATTCACATCAGCGGCGACGCGTACCCAAGAATCGGAATTCTTCGGCGGGCCGTTGCCGGCGGAAAACTTTACGGCCCCTTCGTTTCCGCAAAAGAAAGAGACGAGATTTTGGAAGTCGTCAAACGAACGTTCAAACTGCGCTCCTGCCGGAACATGCAAAAGCGCCCCTGCCTTCGCTATCACATCCAAAACTGTTCCGCGCCCTGCGCCGGATATATCACACCCGAAGAATACAAAAAAAGCATAGATAAAGCGGAATCCGTTCTACGCGGCAACTCGGCGGAGCTGGAGGCGAAACTGTACGCCGAAATGGAAGAACACTCGAAAAAACAGGAGTTTGAGCTGGCGCGCGATGCCCGCGACCAAATTCACGCGCTGGAATACCTGAGCAACCGTCAACGGATGGACCGGAAAATCGACCACGATGAAGACGTCATCAACTACATCGCCCGCAACGGAAAAATTTACATCATGGTTTTCAACGTCATCAAAGGAACATTGGTCGGCAAAGAAGAATTCGCATTCCAATTCCACCGCAATTTTTTAGAAGAATTCCTGATACGCTACTACTCGGAACACGAAACGCCTTCAGAAATAATTCTGCCGGACGCATCCGAAATTCTGGAAGAGGAAGCCTATACGGGAACAGATGAAACGGCAACAGGCAAAGCAGAGGCGGCAGCAGGCAAAGCAGAGGCGGCAGCAGGCAAAGCAGAGGCGGCAGCAGGCAAAACGACAGCCGGCGAGACAGAAGAAGATGAAACAGAAGAAGACAAAACGGAAGAAGACGAACCGGAAGAGAGAGTGAATGAAACGGGCGCCGCTTATAAAACGGAACATGATTCCGCCAAAGCGGAAAACATCAGCCGCTCATTGATTGAATTTTTATCCCAAAGGCACGGCAAAACCGTTAAAATCACAATCCCAAGACGCGGCGACAAGAAAAATTTGCTGACGCTGGCTGAAAAAAACATCGAACTGACTTTCTTCGGCTCGATGGCAAAAGTGGAAGACCTCGGCAAACGCCTGATGCTGCCCGAACCGCCGCGCACGATTGAGTGCTTTGACATCTCACATTTATCGGGAACGCACACCGTCGCCTCAATGGTTCGGTTTTTCGACGGCAAACCGGATAAACCGAATTACCGCCGCTTCAAAATCAAAACCGTGGAAGGTATTGACGATTTCGCGTCCATCGCCGAGGTCGTCAGGCGCCGCTACTCCAAACTGCTTGAAGAAGGAAAACCGTTCCCGGATTTGATTGTGATTGACGGCGGCAAAGGCCAACTGTCTTCTGCCGAAGCTGTTTTGAAAGAACTCGGCGTGAAGACGCCCGTCATATCGCTGGCGAAACGCGAAGAAGAGATTTATATCCCGGGACTGAAGGACCCAATCCCGATTAAAAAAACCGAAAAAGCCTCCCTCTACTTACAAGAAATACGTGATGAAGCACACCGTTTCGCAATTGCGTACAACAGGCTGCTGCGCGAAAAGGCGCTGAAAGACTGAAAAACGAGACCGACAGAAGCGAATTGAAGCTGACAGAAACTGATTGAAGCTGACAAAAGCGGATAGAGGCAGACTGAAGCGGATAGAAGCTGTATCAGAACTTTCACCGAGCTTATTAAAGGTTTATATTTCGAAAAATCAATAAGAGCGAAAAGAGGCGGAGCTTGATTGACAATGATTTATTTTAAAGACACAGCAATCGGAAAAATCGGTATTGAAGAAACGGGCGGGTATATTACCAAACTCGTTTTTGAAAATGACGTCAAAAAAATCGGCGAATCCCGCGCGATTTTCGACGAAAAAGAAGCGCCCCCTATTCTTTTGAAAGCATTTCAACAGCTGGATGAATATTTAAACGGAGAGCGAACCGTTTTTGATTTACCGCTGGCGCCGAAAGGAACGCCGTTCACGGAAAAAGTTTGGGCGGCGCTTCGTGAAATCCCTTACGGCAGAACTGTTTCATACAAAGATGTCGCCGAGGCAATCGGCAACCCGAGAGCGAGCCGCGCCGTCGGGACGGCGAACAACAAAAACCCTATCGCGATTTTTATCCCCTGCCACCGCGTCATCGGCAGCAACGGAAAATTGGTCGGCTACTCGGCGGGAACAGATTTGAAACAGAAGTTGCTGGCGCTGGAAAACACAGAAGAATGCGACTGAATTAAACGGAAAGGAAAAAGGGGAAGGAAAGAAAGGGAAAGGAAAAAGGGGAAGGAAAAAAAGGGGAAGGAAAGAAAGGGAAAGGAAAGAAAGGGAAAGGAAAGAAAGGGAAAGGAAAGAAAGGGAAAGGAAAGAAAATGGAGAGACAGAAAATGTTAACAGCGAATTACGTAAAAGCCGTTTTGGAAGAAGCGGGCGACCCCGCGAGAGCGAAGCACATGCAAAGGTATTTCAAAACCGCCCCCGGCGACTACGGCGAAAATGATATTTTCATCGGCGTCGCCGTTCCCGAAATGCGGGCGCTGGCGCGGCGGGAATACAAAAACATCTCATTGGATGACATCAAAATATTGATCACCTCCACGATTCATGAACATCGGCAGACCGCCCTTTTCGTTCTTGTAGAAAAATACAATGACGCCCGCCGAAAAACGATTGGGAAAGGGAAAAAAACGTCTGTTGAATGCGAGAAAGAAGCGGGACGGGAAAAAAAAGAAATCGTAACGCTGTATCTTGAAAACTTGGCAGGCGTCAACAACTGGGATTTGACAGACGCGTCCGCGTCGTATATTCTCGGCGAATGGTTTTTGGAAACAGAGCCGGAAACGCTTGGCGACAAAACCCTGAGACGCCTCTCGGAATCCGAAAATCTGTGGGAACAGCGCATCAGCGTGATGACGACATACGCGTTCATCAAGCAAGACATCTTTGACCCGACGCTTCGCCTCTGCGTGCATTTCCTCCCTTCCACCCATGATTTGATTCACAAATGTACAGGCTGGATGCTGCGCGAAATCGGCAAACGGGATGAAACGGTTTTAGTCAGATTTTTAGAGGAAAACGCCGAAAAAATGCCGCGAACAATGCTTCGCTACGCGATTGAGAAAATGAGACCGGAACAAAAAGAGAAATACATGAAAATAAAAAAAAGATGACGAAGCGGAATCATTCCCTGAGTTCATCTTTATGGCGCTTAACAATTTCGGCAGCGATTGACCGGCTGCTGTAAAAACTGCCGTCTGCCGCAGGCAAACGAATCACTTTGGAAGAGAAGCCGCGCCGATTGAGTTCTTCTTCCAGCTCTTTTTCTTTGAATTTTTGGTCAAAACCGAGAACGATAATATCCGGCCGAATGGAAGCAACCGGTTCAAAATAGTCTGTCAGGCTGCCGAGAAGGGCGTAATCGACGGGTTTTAACGCGCCGACCATTTCCAAACGCTGCTTTTCAGGAAGGACGGGGGACGGCTTGTGGTGAACGTTGACATCGCGGCTGACGATAACATAAAGTTCATCGCCGAGCTCTTTGGCCTTCTCTAAAAAATAAAGGTGGCCGGGATGCAAAATATCAAAAGTACCTGTCGCCAAAATACGCGTCACTGATGTCACCTGCAACAGAAGGGGTCAAACCCATAAAAAATTAACCGAAATAAAGGCAAAACAAAAACTGATACAATATTTCACGAAAACCGTTACAGCACAGGATACGCGGGATTTTTGAGGCCGTCGCTTTCCTGATACAGCGTCAGCGTAAACACCGTCCGGTCATCGGTATGTTCCGTCAGAGACAAATCGCCGCTGTACCGGCAAGCAATTTTCCGAGCGGCAAAAAATGCCATCTGACCCGGGTCCTTTGTCATGCGCTGGTCATCGTTATTTAAAATCCAATCCGCCAAACCATCCGGAATTGAAAAATCGGGGAAAATGATGTCAATGCGGCATTTCGGAAAATCGTCTTCTTCAAAGAGAGAAATGTTAAAAAGCATCTTTTCAATGACCTTTTCAACGTTTTCAACGGTCTTTTCATCGGCCTTTTCACCGGTCTTTTCAACGGATTTCTCCGCCCGCATCATGTTGACAAACAATAATTCAAAGAGAGAGGGGAAAGAAGAATCCGCAAAAACATAGCAATCCGATCCCGTTATTTCATAATCGACTGACGGGCGGGCGGACAGAGCTTTTCGGATAGCCGCTTTGCACGAATAAAAACAGATTTCGCCGCCGCTGAAGATATGCGGCTCGATTTCTTTCAAAGAATCAATGTGTTCCAAGCTTTTGTAAGACGCCTCAGAGATTTTGTCCAAATACTTTTCTTCGTTTGTTAATTTATACAAATCAAGAGACATGATAATGGCATTGTGGTAATTTTTCAAGTCATGCTTAAATGAGTCATAAAAGCGGCTCGTAAACTCATGGTAGCACTTAGAATATTGATTGAAGAGAGGCGCGGACGGCCTGAAACATCGGGTCTCTTCATCCGTTTTGACCTGTTTTTCCATATTCATTCCCAAACAATTCCCAATAATTCCAAAATAATTCCCAATAATAATGAATTTTTCAGCATTCGTGTCACAGATTGAAACAAATGCATCAATTTAGTACAAACGTTTATTATTTAATTTTAATTGTAAAATAACCTTAATTTTTCAAACCAAAACTTCTTTTGTTTTACTATAAAGACTTATCATTTGATGATTGGAAACTCGTTACAAAGGTCATAATGAATAACAATAGTATAACAATATAATAATCATCACAATTGTTTAAAAACGATGTGCTCCCGACCAATAGTGATAATGTGTTCTTGATGTGAATAATAGCCAATAAATGGACAATAAACAAACAATAATGGACAACAATAGACAATAATATAAAAATAATATAAAAATAAATTATAGCAAAAGAAGAATTATAAAACAGACAAGCAGAATCAAAAGGCGCTGCAAGTGATGAAGCAAAGGATCGCCCAATAGATATAACCCATAGTAATAATTGCCGAGTAAATTTATATAGTATTGAGACCTTGACAACTTCCCCGAAAAATGTTATTCAGGCTTATTGGCCGCTCGCGGCAAAATGAATAAACAAAATAAAAACGATTAAACAAAATAAAAACGAATTAAACAAGATTAATTAAACAGGAACCTCTAACAATTAAAGAACCTGAAAATAAACAAAGTCTAAGCAAAGTCTAAAAACCGCGGTTTATCGCGGTGATGAAAAGGAGACGAACATTAAATGGCGAAAACGATTGATGAAATCAATAAAAAAATTGCCTCCGGTGATGTCTGCGTTGTGACGGCGGAAGAAATGGCCGACATCGTTGATGACATCGGAGCGGAGAAGGCCGCTTTGGAAGTTGATGTGGTGACCACAGGGACCTTCGGCGCTATGTGTTCGTCGGGCGTCTTCTTGAATTTCGGACATGCCGAAATACCCATCAAAATAACAAAGATGTTCATGAACGGCGTAGAAGCTTACAGCGGCCTCGCTGCCGTTGACTCATATTTGGGCGCGGCGCAGGTGTCGGAAAAGGTCGGCATGAAATACGGCGGCGCGCATGTCATTGAAGACCTGATTTGCGGCAAAGAAATCGAAATCACCGCTCAATCCTACGGAACGGACTGTTATCCGAGAAAGGAATTAACGACCACCGTGACGCTGAACGACTTGAATCAAGCCATCATGGTCAATCCGAGAAACGCATACCAGCGTTATGACGCCGCGACAAACGGCTCCAGAAAAACGCTTCACACTTACATGGGAAAACTACTTCCCGACTTCAAAAACGTGACGTACTCGGGCGCCGGCATCCTGTCGCCGCTATCAAATGACCCGACATACCGAACAATCGGCGCGGGCACAAAAATATTTATGGGCGGCGCCGAAGGCACAATCGTCGGCGAAGGGACACAGTGTTCAACGGCTTCCGGTTTTGCAACGCTCATGACAACGGCAAATCTCAAAGAGATGACAAAGGAATATGTCAACGCCGCCACTTTTGAGGGATACGGCACTTCCCTTTACCTCGGCCTCGGAATCCCGATTCCGATATTGGACGCCGAAATGGCTGAAGCGACCGCCGTCAGAGACGCGGACATCGAAGTCAGCGTCAAAGATTACAGCGTCGACAGACGCGACAGGCCGGTGATCAGAAAGGTCAGTTATGAAGAACTCAAGTCGGGAAGCATTGTGCTTGACGGCAAAGACGTAACAACTTCACCCATATCAAGTTTTAAAAAGGCGCGGGACGTGGCGAACGAATTGAAGAAACGGATTGACGCCGGAACCTTCTTCTTAGGCAAAAACACGACAACGCTTCCGAAAAACCAAACCACGAAACCGATGAAAGAAACAAACAAAATGCCGTCGGCCCGCGACGTGATGAGCAAAGAAGTGGTGACGGTCGAGAAAACCGAAAGCATCATAGAAGCGGCGAAACTGATGAAACGAAATGAAAGAAACCATGTCTCCGTCGTTTCAAAAGGAAAATTGGTCGGCATCATTACAACTTGGGACATATCAAAAGCAGTCGCGGACGGCAAAGCGGTCGCTGAAGGAAAAGTCGGAACAGTCGAAGCTTGCATGACAAAAAACGTCGTGACCTGCGCGCCGAACGAAACCGCGGATGTTGTCGCGAAGCGTTTGGACGAATTTAAAATATCGGCGATACCCGTCATTGATGAAAATCAAAATGTGATCGGTATGCTGACAAGCGAACATATCAGCAAATTATTCACGAGAGGGAAATACGAATGAAGATAAAAATCAGCTTTCCCGAGGAACGGGTCAAATCGCCGATCCTTTCGGAAATTATCTTAAAAACCGGAATACTGGTCAGTATTGTCTCCTCCCGCGTAGACGCGACCGGCGGAGAAGTCATCATTGAGATTCCTGACAAATACTATGACACCATCCGCGATGAATTTGTCGCGCGCGGTATCTCGGCCGTCCCTCTGAACACGCCCATCTGCCGAAACAAAAACGAATGCGTCGATTGCGGCGCCTGCATCTCCGTTTGCCCGTCCAAAGTGTACGGCTTTGACGCCGACTGGAACCTGACAATGGACATCCAAAAATGCGTTCGCTGCGGCCTTTGTATTGACATGTGCCCTCAGCAAGCGCTGTCTATAAAAACCGATTGCTGACGTCATAACTGCTGACACCGGAGACGTCATTATCCTTTTTTTAAAATCTGAATGAAAAATAAAAAATGAAAATCGCGGCCAAAGAGTATTATGGCCGCGAATTTTGCGCCGGTCCGGCGAATAAGCTCCCTTCTGTTGCTGTACTTTCAAAGAACATTCTTATCTTTGATTCTTCAATCTGAAAATTGAAACGTACGGCGGCATTCGGCTTTGCGTCTTTTAACTTCGGGCGCGCTTTCAAATCAAACGCGTTCCCCGAATTCAACTTGCACCTGCGGGGTTTTACCGTTGCATCCGTGCGCCGCGCGTCTCCGTTCTTCACTTCATCGCTGACGCGGCCCGGTATCGTTTCT